>Ga0102593_1000784_pt1 | contig 42369 bp, 45 predicted proteins | sample AraplaCol_mMS_r2_2_FD_76862 | JGI IMG/M metagenome (GOLD analysis project Ga0102593, IMG submission 76862) | Arabidopsis root microbial communities from North Carolina, USA - plate scrape MF_Col_mMS_r2 (SPADES assembly) (version 2) | ecosystem: Host-associated > Plants > Roots > Endosphere...
GCTCTGAATATTATACTATACTATACTATACTATAGTACATTATACTATAGTAATATCGGCTATAGTAATCAATATAATTACCGATAGTGGTGATATCACTAATCGCCATATAGAATCTAATAGAATTGACTATATGGCAATTCTTTCAGAACTGATCAGATAACTGATCAGATGACTGATTCTATTTACTATCGTCAAATTAATATAAATAGGGCCGTTACCCCCCGACCTAGATGAAAGGAATCATCTTCTCTATTTTATTTCAATCTGAACAATTCAAAAATTTCCTATTTGGGACTACTCCCCTCTGCTACTAAGACTATTAGTCATCCCTACTACTAGTCTTCACAAAATCTAAATAATTATTTCTACTAGAAAATATAAATCTGGATCTGTAAAATCTATTTCGATTTTTTATTTTTTTTCTATTGATTTATACTAGAATTTTTTTTATTGTATTTTAAAAATTACTAAATTCTAAAATATTCTGGATATATATAGTTTTTTTATCTATAATTATAGTGTTTAATATTGAAAAAAAATTTTGGTCTGAAAATAGATAACTATGTCAGAAAAAATTTGAATCTATTTTGTAATCGATTTTTTATTATTTCGGAAAAATATAAATTATTGTTTTTCTAATTTAATTGATTTAATAAATATATCAGAAATTGATTATAATTCTGAAAATAATTAGAATAATGGTAATTATTATTTTTATTATATTTATATTCTAGATATTGTTTTTTTATTTATAAAATATTAGTATTTTTTAATAGTATTAATATATTGTTTTTTTTTGTAATAAAAATCAGATATATATTTTTTTCAATTCTAATAATGAAATATTAATTTAATTTAGATTAAAATTATATAATATATTTTTTAAATGATATTAGATAATATTTATAATTTTCAAATTAATTATAAAAATTTTACAGATTTTTTTTGAATTTTTTTTGAAATTTATTATATTTAATATCAATATTTTTTTTAAAAAAATTTTGTATATTATAAATAAAATTTTGGATCTATTCTAGAAAATATTTCTATATATTTATAATTGAATTATATTATTTCCAAATATAATACGATATCTATTTATTTTAATAATAAATATCTAAATATTGTACTGTTTTATTAATTTTGATATTGTTTATTCAATAAATATTAAAATTATTTTTAAAATTTATATTTAAATTATTAATCCAGAATTTTTATTTCTGTTATATAAATTTAATAATAAAATTTATAATTTTAATATTTTTGATTTTACTAAATTTTGGATATAAATTGATATTAAAATAAAATAACAAAATCAGTTTCTGTTTAAATTCTTTTTTCCAAAAATCTAATATACTTTTTGCTTTTAATTGTTTTCTAAAATATATTTTTCTAATATTTATATTTTCTAAGAATTTGTTCGAAAATTTTAAAAATTTAGAAAATATTTTTGTTGATTTTGTTAAAGATTTCTGTTATTGAATTACAATCAATTTTTTATTTTTTTAATCAAAATATACGGATTAATTATTCTATTCTGAACAATTTTTCCAAAATTATTTTCAGATATCGATTCAATTTTGGATTCAAAAATCGAACCGAATTGAATATAAATTGAATACAATTTCTATTAAGTTATTAATATATTTTTAATAGAACTGAAATTGATTTATACTGTAATTCTGTAGAATCTAAAAAGAAATCTCAGAATTAGTAATAGAATTATAATAGATAAAAATATTATTTTTTCAGATAGTCAAAAAAATCAGAATTATAATTCTGAATATTATACTATACTATACTACACTATAGTATATTATACTATAGTAATATCGGCTATAGTAATCAATACAATTACCGATAGTGGTGATATCACTAATCGCCATATGGAATCTAATAGAATTGACTATATGGCAATTCTTTCAGAATTGATCAGGTAACTGATCAGATAACTGATTCTATTCACTATCGTCAAATTAATATAAATAGGGCCGTTACCCCCCGGCCTAGATGAAAGAAATTATCTTCTCTATTTTATTTCAATCTCAACAATTCAAAAATTTCCTATTTGGGACTACTCCCCTCTGCTACTAAGACTATTAGTCATCCCTACTACTAGTCTTCACAATAATAGATTAAAATACAAATTACTATTTGTTGATTAGATAAATAAATACTAAAAAATCAAGTAATCAGTAATAAATTTACAGAAACTGATTTTTAAAAACTTTTCAAAAAATTCTATATATATAAATAAAATTATTCAATCAGTTTATAATATAGATTCTTTAATATATATTTATATTCAAAATAGAATTGTAGTACCAAAAATCTTTTATTCAGATACAATAGATTTTATACTATATTGTTTTGACAGAAATTATTTTTTTATTATCAGGGATTCTGTAATATTTATAGAATTTTTATCATTAATTCAAAAATTATAAATATTATATAATATCGGTATCTAAAAAATATATTATACAATTTTGATCTAATTTAAATCAATATTTTATTATTAGAGTTGAAAATAATATATATTTGATTTTTATTATAAAAAAATAATAAATCAATACTGCTAAAAACATATTGATATTTTATAAATAAAAAAATAATATTAAAAATATAAATATATTAAAAAATAACTATTATTTCAATTATTTTCAGAACTATAATCAATATATAAAACAATCTGTAAATTAATCAAATTATAAAAACAATAATTGTTTTTTGAAATAATAAAAAATCTATTACAAAACAGATTCAAATTTTTTCGAAATAATTATCTATTGTCAGATTCTGGAAAAAGAATTTTCTATATCGAATACTATAATTGTAGACAAAAAGATATATATCCAAAATATTTCAAAATTCAGCAAATCTCAAAAATTCAATAAATAAAAATATAAATCAGATACAAAATTTATAAATTATATTTCCAAAAAAAATCGATTATAAAATTGAATTTTTAAAAGATATTTTTTTAATAGATTCATTAATTTTTTTACAGATAGAATTAAAAGTTCTGTAAAAAATATTTGAATAAAAATCTGAAAAATAATTCAATCAGATTTTCTGTAAATTTTGTTAAGATCTTTATTTTTATTTTTCAATTATATATTTATTACCGGTAATTGAACAAAAATTCTGTCAAAAATAATTACATATTAATAATAAATTAAAATTAATTTAAATAGAAATTATTTTGAAATTATTATAATATATAGATATTTCTAGATTTTTGCAATTTTTATCAATAATTTATTTAAAATTATTTATTTAATATTTTATTTTTATTGATTTTTTGAAAAGAAATATAAATAAAAAAAATCAGAAACTGTATAATTGAATAAAAATAATAAAACTATTGTATATTCTATTTAAAATATCCACAAAAGTATTATTATTATAATTTTTGATTTTGTAAAATTTAGTTATATACAAATAAATATTTCAGAATTTAATATATTAAAAATATAATATTCAATTATATTTTGATCCAAAAAAATTTATAGAATATAATTATATTATTTAAATCAATAATTATATATTATTATTTAATTTTATTATTTTATATTAATCAGATAAAATGAATTTTATTACTAAATTGTTTTAAACTTCTGTAATCAAAAATTTTTTTATTAAAATATTATTGAAATTTGTTGTAATCAATTTAAATCTGAAATAAAAATTATTATTTAAAAATTATTTATAATTAATAAATAATTTAAAAAAATATAGAAAAAAAATATTGTATATAAATATTAAAAATAATATTATTAATTATATAAATTATTTTTAAATTGGTTCTAATAAAAATCAAATTGAAATTGATATTAATACAAAAAATATTTAAATTTTTTACAAATTCAATATATTTCAGAATACAGAAATTAATCTTACAGATTTTTTTAAAATAAATACTATAGAAAATCCAGATTAGAAAAACAATATAATTAATTACAAAAAATTAAATATAATTTAATTTGTATTTTTTAGAATTGTATTTATTGTAATAATGATAAAAAATATTTTATTTAAAAAAATCTTGGAAAAATTAAAAAAAATTGCTTTTCAATTACAGTCTAAAAATATTATAATTTATAAATTAAAAATTATATTTTTTAAAAAAAATATTGAAAAAATATTGAAATATAAATTTAAAAAATTTATTTTATTATATTAATAAATTATATATTTCTATTATTGATAATCTATAATTTAGATTAATTTAAATATATAATAGTAATTTTTAGTAAAATATTTAGAATAAATTTATATAATTGAACTATTTTAATAAAAATATTATTAAAAAAATTTTCTGAATAAAATACAAAATTATATTACTTGATATATAATTTGTCAAAAAATTAAAATTTTACAATACCAGTTTTATAAATAATTGTAATTATTTTATATTATTTTTTAAAAAATTTTATAGAATTAATATTAAATTTTATTACAGAATTATCCAAAATAAATCATTAAAAATAGTTTATATTATTTTTATTATTATTAATAGATTTATAAAATATTTTTAATTTATTTTTGTATTGATTACAATTAATGTTACTAAATTTATAGAATTATTTTATAATCAAATTAGATTAAAATATAAAATTCTAAATAAAATTATATTACTATTTAAAATTAATTTTCGATATTTAATTATTTTCTATTTATAGATATATAAATAGATTGAATAAATAATTTAAAAATTAAAAATTAAAAATTTATCTATATTGTTTTAAATCTGAAAATAAATCTGAAAATAAATCTGAAAATAAATAGAATTATAAATATATTATTTTTGATTATTAAATAAATAAAAAAATTGTATAATATATTTTCTATTTTTTTTCTGAAGAAATAAAATAGAATTTTTGTTTAGTTGAAATATTTACAGTTCAATATCAATTATACTACAGTCCAAACCGGATTTATTTATATTATTATTTTTTTAATTTCCACAAAAATATATCTGGAATCAGACATTAATAAATAAATAAAAATAATTACTACAGAATCTTCTGACAATAAAATTTCAATATCGTTCAAACAGTATAGTATAATATCTATCTTATCTGAATAAAATATTCTTGGTATTACAATTCCGTTTCGGGCATGAATATATATCGAAATATTCACGTAATAAACTGGCTGAATAATTCCCCTCGTATATATAGAATTCTTGAAAATTTTTCAAGAATCAGTCTCTGTATCTACTGGATGATTGAATCTATATTGATCTCTTTTTCTACGTTATTGTCCCCTAGCGAAGTCCTGCTCCAGCGAAAGTGAATATAGCCCCGACAATATTGGGGACTCTGCTTGTGCCCAGGGTGGTTGCGATGCCTGTGGTTGCAGTTTCTAAACAGATCATCTATGGAATTGGATTTTCTCCGTTCATAAGAGTATATTTTCCGTGTACTCGAACGGTTTGAAACTTCATTTCTGTATATAGGAAATGCCATTCGTTTACTCATTGTGATCATTCGGTACTTTTATGTAGAGGATAAGGTCTGGTGTTGCTAGGTTTTCTGCGAGGATGATTTCGCAGGCAATCAAGGTCAAAAATTCCCAACCAATCTAAATCCCACCCTGCAAAGTAAGGCGAGCTGCTCATGAAATTCCTCCATTCTTGTATCAGATTTCATCCTTTATCATCGAAGGCATACTGACCACGAACAAATCGATGGCTAGGAAAAGGGCCCGCATTTTTCATGGGCCTGCGATTGTAGGTAGCATCTTTGTGCTTTACATGACCTGGCTATCAAAATCGCCCTGCGTTGTCCCCAATCGACCAAGTTGGACCCGTAAGGTTATGACGGCGGAACAGTTCCACGGCATCACTTAGTGTCCACTTCGTCCAGTCCTCATCAGCGTGACGTCCATACCATTCCGTTGCAAAGTTCCAAATTTGCTCAATTGGCCGAACATCTCCTTTAGGGATACCCCGAGTAGAACACCACTCGTCCACCTCGGCTTCATTGCGGAACAATAACATGACCGAGCAGGTATAAATGACATTATCCCAGGCATTCCGCATTGGAATTGGAAAGTGTATAACGTAGTCTTTGTCTAACAACTCCCCGTTCTCAACGGTGATAGATACTTCGTCACCGATAGCACCAAGTCTTGTATTAAGAGTTGCGTTGCCGCCAGCCAACTGCATCACTCCCAGCGAGCACCAAGCACAATTTCCCCACCATTTGTGCTCGCCTGAGGAAACGATACAGGTCGTGGGTGCTGCTGAAAATGGGTGAGCAACCCAGACCTCGTCAGAATGCGGATGAAGTACAACACCATGGTAGTCTGCTAAATCCTGTAGACCCTTCCTTGCTGCTGATTCACTGCATTTAAAACGGACGGCGATCTCGCTGATAGTTGGAGGTCGTTGGTTCGTAAGAAACGAGGAGATAATGGCGTGGTGCAGAGTTGAATTGTCCATGATAGCTAGCTATAGAAATCGATATACCCCAATGCTCACAATGAATTTTCTTCCTTAATGTAAGGATATCGTGCCCTGTGTACGAAGGCCAAAAAAAGCACCGGGAAATTTGTCTTTATATAGTATTATTATCTGGTAGAGAATGGATTGTCGATGACGCGGCACGGTTGGGTGGGGCTATCAATCGAAGGGCGTGAATGACAAGCTTAGCGAGAAGAGGAAGAACTCCGTAAATAATTTCTGATTATTTATCAGTTTTCCACTTCAATCAAAGGATCAACAGCATTTCAAGACATTAAAGCCTGCGAATTATATTAGAAGCGCAAGGCTGTATGTCTTTCAAAGCGAGAAATAGCCCAAAGCGGTCAGCAGGGGCTTTCATACTTATGTTACAACCCTGTAGTTCCTGAGCACTGAGATGATGTACCTCAGTTTCATGCAGGTTAAAGAATTGATTCATAAATCCACTATACATTACAATGCAGTCCAAATAAGACAAAAGGATAATATCACCATCTCCCAGGCATTGTGCTCTTGATAGTCATACTGATCTTGTGCGTATCTATTGGGTACATCCAGGAATGAGTCCGGTAAACATAAATAAATCCGAATGAAGCTCTATAGTCCAAGTACCAAAATGATTATTCTACTAGATGCATTTGTCATCCTTGCCATAGTCTTTTAACCTAATTATAAACCCCCATTCAGCACTCGCGATGGAGATACACTAAAGAATGGAAGGAACAGTTACCCAGCATTTTATTCATAGCGAGAGATTTCACCGTCTTCTATATCCACATCCATCTTTTAATTCAATCCACGAAGAAAGCCAAAACTTGAATCTTTTGAATCAAGATATACATCGACCTTATGGCATTCAATAAATTGTTCAATGTAATCCAGAAAACGAACTCAATACCTATTGGGCACAGTTTGATGATACGTGGTGTTTTTTGAATAAAAACACCAAAACAATGATCAAGAAAGCTATCCCCGTTTTCAACCAAATTCCTACAGTGATGGAAAAAGTGGTGAATCACCTGATTACGTTCAACAAATTGAGATATAATCACCTTCGCTTTGAGTATTAGATGGGATAGGAAAACGATACTACGGATGCCTCCTCAGAAGAGACAGACTATTTCCAAACCATCCTGGACATATCCAGCTGAGTCTCGGCCCAGCTGAGGTACGATCTTGATCGAGTAGGATCAGACACCCGGATGGACACTGAACAAGCTTCGGTCCATTTTTCAACTGTCTGCTAATGAACTACAAGGGTTCATTCTTTCCAGCCACTATCCAGGACATGGCGAAGTTAGAGGGGAACGGTTATATACGGTTGAGGGTCCATCACATTGGAGGATCAGCCTGCCAACGTACAACGGTTCTACCGTCGCTGGAAACTCTCAGGACTTCAGTGTTGGCGACACGGACGTGATTTTTTTTTACGGTTGAAATTCTCACGGCAAATTATGGCAAAACTCCAGTATCCCTTTCACCACTACGCAATACTGAAAGTGAGACAAAGTTGCATCATATGTATCCCGTTGTTAGTTATGTTGATAACAAAGATCTTCAAGGTGTCTTTCTTCAATCGTACCTACTATATATTGTTTAGGAATTTATTTATTTTTCAATGTAGTATGAATATACTAAATACATATTCTGGTTCGAAAAGTTTAGATGGATTTGCCAGATCAAACACAGTATATTTATTTGATAGGAATATCAACATCTGTATCTTATACAAGATGTATGTAAGCTTGTATTAATACATACTTGAAAGGAATTGATTAATTTCAAAGATTGGATGGACTTGGGTTAGGTATTTTTGTTCAATATAGATTCTGGTCTAAGTATAGTATCCAGTGACTAGTCAGGCACGAAGCTTAGCAGGCTCCATTCGCATGCATAAATGTTTTTATGCTTAATTTGGTGACATATTTGATAGGCAACTAACTACTGTATACCAATTACTGCACGATCAATTCAAGCAAGTTCAAGTGAAAATATTCTATTCTTTATAGACGTCTTTGAATGTATTAGAAGAGACTAGACAACGCTAGTATTAAGTGTGAATCTGAAGCGGGACCGAATCGAAGAGTAATGGCATAAGTACTGCCGGAGGTCGTCATTAGATCATTGAGCCTTCTTAGCACCGGCCTTGTTTTCTCTGCGGCGCTTCAGAGCATCGGGGGTGTACTCAGTGTCGAGAAGGTAGTCCCACCAGCGGAAGCTGCTGGAGTAGTTTCCGATGAATTTCTCATGGTGAAGATCGTGGTGGTCGGCACCGGCCCAGAAAGGCAGGAAGTGGTGAAGACTCCAGGGGAATTCGTAACCACTGTGGGCATCAATGGCCTGGAACAGACGCAAGACAATCCAAATGTACATGGTGAGGATGTGAAGGTCTCCGGTGAAAGCGCACCAGAGGATGGGGCAACCGACGGTACCAAAGCCCAGGAGCATCACTTCAATAGGAGACGCGTACTCGGCAGCCAGACCGAAAGGAGCGGAGTATTGATGGTGAATCTTGTGGATAGCCTTGTAGAGAGGACCCCAGTGAAGAGCGCGGTGTAAGAAGTAGTGCCAAGTATCCTCCATGACGAAGAAGATTGCAATCTGGTAGGCCATGGTCCAGAGGGAGGGAAAGGGGATGGAAGTCTGCAGACCACAGAATTGAGCCATTGGGTGGAACAGCCTATCAGAGAGTTAGCAATGATGGTTCCAAATTCGAATGAGAGGGGTTTGATTCAGCGCAAGGCTTACCAAATTTGAGGAAGTTCAACGGTAAAGTGACTCAGGAGGACGAACTTGGCGCAGTCCCACTGTTCGCGTAGAGAAGGGATTTTGTTCTAGAAATATTGTTAGCTAGTGATCGAAATAGTTTCTTGTCTTTTGTTCTTTTTAATATCACTTACGTGCTGGATTTTGTAGTTGTTGAAGAAACCCAAGGTATCAATAAAGATCCAGGGAAGGGAGCGACCAAAGTAGACGAGCTCGTGCATGGCAAAGGACATAATACCAGTAGCTAGGACATCATTCTGCATCCAGGCGTACCAGGCAGCCCACATTTTCTCGGGGATGTTGAAATCGGCATTGTATTTGGAGATTTCCTCATACGTGCCCCAGTAGGTGGTGGCGGGCAACACGGTTGAATTCCTGGAGAGTCAGTGATTGATGAAAAGAAAAAGAGGTGGAAAAAGATGAAAGACAGAAAAGAAAAGAAGAAGAATGAGAAAAGGTAACTCACATTGTGTTTCCCAAGTAGAGAGTGAAGTAGGTAGAATGAAAGAGAGAAGAGAAGAAGGAAGAAAAGAGAAGGAAAAGCGGTTGCAATTATTTCCCCAAGCGATTCCAAAAGTGGCGAGACCGCGGAGCCCCTGACTCCCTGTAGTCTGCTTACGTACTCATATGCATAGTACTGTCCGCCCATAATGAACTGAAATCTGCTGACTCACCCGAATAAGACCACTCCCAGCCGATCGACTTCCGAGCCCCGCCCAGTCGGATAATGCGCTTTTCTGGACTTTTCATTGGTTAAGATGAGCTCAGCCCACTGCGGGTTGTCTGCTGGTCTGCAGGTGGTATGTTCGTTGCAACTATCCGAGATCTTATTACAATATACAATATACAGTACAATATAGGGAGTATACTGTAACAGTATATATTATAGGGGTATACTATATTGTACGATCTCGTATGATCTTCTTTTATTTTTGTTCTGTTTATCTTATACTATATGGACAGATCAGTGTGTATATGTTTAATAACTATAGTGCAGCCTATTGTATATTCCGTGGCTATCAGTATACATCCTACACGGTGCATTGCGGACTGCAAAATAAAAACTTGGTTTCCTGCATTATGTAAGGTCATGTGATGACACAGCCCTCATGATCGTCGTTTGCTTCTGTTTGCTTGGTTTGTCCGGTTTACACTTCATGACCTCATTTCTCCATATCCATTGAAGCTCCCACTTGCGAGACGCAGATTCGAGAAGATGCGCCATGTCGATAATACAGGAGTAAGCACAGTCTTCACTCACACATTCTCAATCATTGAATCCAGCTAATCATTTACAAGGAACGCCTGCTCGGTAAACGTGCAACTGGACCGTCTCCAACAAAAAATCCCTCCCGCCGATAATTCCAACCTCACGCTAGCCCGCGTGTCAACAGACGATGTCCCAGACAGACATCTTCGTCACCTGCGACAGGTGATCCATTCAATCTCAGTCACTTCAAAGACCCAGCCTTTACTCCCGGCAACTCGACTGGCAGACCTACTGTCAGACCCGGCCTTTGCAAACGCCCTCTCCGTCGCCTCGGGGGCCGCCGATACCGAGCACCATGTCCCGGATCATCTGTGGCTTATTGCTGGAAAGGCAGCTGTACAAGCTTCCGGACTACTCATGAATACCCTATTAGACCAGACAATTCGCATTAACGATGAGATCGATTACTGGAATGAAGTCTTAGGGTCTGTCTGGCAAAGTGGGATGTACGCTGCACAAACGTCTCCAGTACGATTATGGCATTGGACAAAAGATATCTATTCCACCACGCATGTCCAGCAGTTCTCTACCGATTCTTTATCACGATCAATTGCAGCCAGGTGGGCTCGGTTTTACCAAATTGCTCGACACAGTGTATCGGAGTATCCGACCTGTTTAAATATATCGGATCCAATCCGATCGTGTCGAGGAGAAGCCCGACAAAAACGAGACAAATTACTGGCCATGAAGGATATTCATACCAGTAGTCTAGGTCTCATTATGGAAGGCTGGCACTCCTTCAATACAGATACATTCACCGCGACCGAATCTGATATTCCGGGGGATCAGTGGCAAGATGTTGTGCATCGGACGGTTGCTTTAACGGAAGCTATCTTGAATCATGGTAACTCCCAGATCGCTGCTCCAGAATTCGAACAACGGGTGTTTTCCGCGATTGAGATCTCGACCACAAATGTGCAGGCACAACATCACTCTATGTCAGCAGCACAGAATCCTCTCCAATTGATTCAACGTCTCGTCCACATACTTCGTACTCAGCTCCCCAAGCACACAGCCGCAATTTCAACAAACATCGATCAGAACGGCCGTCCCAGTGGGATTATCCGATACTGGCTTCCGCTATCGATAGTCCTCTTGTCCAGTAGTGCCTCTCTTCGCTTCCTGCTCCGTCGCCAAGACGAGATTCTCCAATGGATCATGAATATCGGCGCTACGGTGATTGATTTCGCCCAGAACTGGGTGGTTGCTCCCATTCACAAACTTATCGGGACGATCAGACATGACGAGAAAAGCGAGATTGCCATCATGAGCAAGAATAGTTTAGTCGCCGATCGAGCTAGTCTAGAGCGAATGGTGGTTGATTTTGTCCGTGATCGCCCCGATACATCTCAAGGTCCGATGGCAACAGAGGATGCTACGGCCATTACAAATGCCGTGAAGGAAGGTGATTTGACTCCGGTCCTCAAAGCTTATGAGCGAGACCTGCGATCTCCGCTTAAGGGCACTGTTCGAGGAGATTTAGTCCGTGCTCTTTTGATTCAGATTCAGAAGACAAAGGTGGACGTTGAAGTGGCTATCAGTGGTATTAATGCTCTCTTGAAGAGTCAAGAGCTTGTCTTTGGGTAAGTTATATATCTCCATCTGATACTTCCTCAACAACGTACTAACACATTCCAGCTTCGTTGGACTCACGCCAGGAATCCTAGTTTCCTATGCCAGTATTCGATGGCTCTTTGGAGTCTTTGGAAGTCGCAAGGGCTTACAAAGAGGTAAACGGCAGGGAGACCTCAAACGTAGTCTACGGTATGTTCTTATCTTCTTATGGTGTAAGCTTCACTGGGAAGCAAATCGGAAGCTGACTGCCATCTAGAAATTCCACACGGATTCTTATGTCTGCTTCAGTCTCGAATGGTATCATTTCTTTCAAAGATTCAGGTCGACTCATCTGTGAAGCCGAGGGTCTTCTCCAGAAAGTTCGGCCGATGCTGGGGGCTCGACAATATCGTGAATTCCGCGAGGATATTCAGGATCTCCTCGATGTTCAAAGCGGAGTTGCCAAGCAGCTACAGGTGGTTGAAATGATGCGATGGAACTATTGTACTTAACGCTTCTATCGAATACACAATACACAATACATAAATCAATATAAATATATCCTTCTGCTATACTGGTGTATAGATGTAGTCATCCGCCACGAGGCAGCTTACGTAACTATCGTCATCACTCCCGAAGTCACAACGTCCCATCTCCTCTCTGATTCTGCTCCTTCTGATCGTCTACTGGCTTATTCTAGTAGACTCTTTTCTGATTCTTACGCTCGACCGCAAATCAAGTGATCCGAATTCTTCATATCACCTGACGTGTGTGCGTGGGCTGGGCGATCTGCACTCTTGGCCCGAACACTCCTGATACAGAACAGTCTCCAAAGCCACCGAACCTCTTCCACCCTACCACACCCCTCTCAACGATCCCACGACCCGCCACTGTCGATCACGTATACGTTGAACGTAATCTCGAGATCATTCAACACATTCCGCTTCATCCTTTCGATTCCCAGTGGGAACTAGCCAACACTCTGACCGTCCCCTATCTCGGTCCCGTTTTCCCTTCACCTCCCTAAATACGATAAACCCAGCAAAGAAATCATGGCGGGCACAAGGAATTACGATTTTCTAGTAAGCTTGCCAAAGCATTCCAGCGGAGTGCTCAAGTGGCCCTGTTGCTAATAGGGGATTCCTTTGCGTTTACTTTAGATCAAATTGCTGCTGATCGGCGACTCTGGCGTCGGAAAGTCATGCTGTCTTCTGCGATTCAGCGAGGATTCGTTCACCCCTTCTTTCATTACCACCATCGGAATCGACTTTAAGATCCGCACGATCGAGTTGGACGGCAAGAGAGTGAAACTACAAATCTGGGATACAGCAGGCCAGGAGCGTTTTCGCACTATCACAACAGCGTACTACCGTGGTGCAATGGGAATTCTCCTTGTCTATGATGTGACCGATGAACGATCTTTCCAAAGTAAGTGTCAGCTTGACTGGGGAATGCGGAGGTTATAGGATTAGGGATTAGGATGTCCCTACACTCACTCCAATGCTTCCCTCCACAACCAGGAACATCAGACTAACTCTGCTTGCTCGAATAGACATCCGAACCTGGTTCTCCAATGTCGAACAACACGCCAGCGAAGGAGTTCACAAGATTCTCATCGGAAACAAGTGTGACTGGGAAGAGAAGAGGGCCGTTTCGACCGAACAAGGCCAACAACTCGCCGATGAACTCGGTATCCCATTCCTCGAGGTCTCCGCAAAGAACAACATCAACATCGAAAAGGCATTTTATAGCCTTGCTTCCGATATCAAGAAGGGCATGGATACTTCCAAGACTGAGCAGGGCGGTACTTCGGGCGTCAGTATAGACCAACAAGGCTCGGGTATGAATGGTAGCAACGGAGGAAAGTGTTGCTAGAGATTGTATCACTATTCTTTTCCTTTGCCTTTTTATTCTATTTCCCAAGATCGTATCTTTCCCGAATTTCCCTTTTTCGCATGTGTCGAGTTATTCTTTCTCTTCTTTTCTCTTCTCTATCCCCCCCTCTCTCTCTCTCTCTCTCTCTCTCTCTCTGACTCCCACCCACATCTCTCTCGTCCCGATTGGTCGCTTCCCATGCAGAACATATCCTTTTTCTTTACTGCAATTTCATGTGCTCAGGTCTGAATGTCTGGTTTCCATGGAGAGTTGGTGCCCCATTATACTCGAGTATCATACATATCTGTCCATAGCCAGTGGCGGCATGTCTCCAATCTCCCAGATAATTTGGACTCGCCGTTAAAGTGAATATTCATATGGTTCCAGCTTCTATTTATATAAACATATTATTCAGTATTCTATCTTTTCTATAATATATTCTATATTCTATTCTACTTAGTTAAGCCCCTCCTGCGGTGACCCGCTTTTATTTTCAGTCGATAAGATCTTCTTTCTTTCCACCCCCACTCTTTCTCTTTCTCTTTTCTTTTCTCTTTTTCTATACTTCCCACTCGTTACAAGCAGATCCGAGTGATCCATGAGAAAGGGACTGTTAGAGTCTTCCATTACTGCTACAGTCAATTCTCATTTGGAGGGAACAACTCCACTCGTTCAACTACCGCGAGTCCCCGCGCAGCTCGAATTACGGTTATGGATTCTTGAACACACACAATTTCACGAATTCCCAGGATAACAAGTTTCGATACTACGAGTCGCGTCCATGCATTCTTGAAGAGCATCATTATCTCGCATTTGTCCTCGCCTACCTCATCACATCATGGCTGAACTTCGCAGCTTCACAGCTCGACCCTTGTCGAAACAACCGAACCCCAAAAGTGACCACCGAGATGCCTTTCGCATATACCTATCCTCCTCCTCAATGGCTAGTCTGCGTCTTCGAGCCGGTGACCCATGCAGTCTAACACTTTCAGAAGGATCTCCGAAGACGGCTATTGCCTGGACTGCCGTGGAAAATATTCAGAATACCGTCTTTCAAACTTCGAGAACACTCCAGGATCTATACGGTATCAAAATAGGAGAAAAGATCGCTATAACAAAGTTGGATAGTGGTCTGGACGAGCTTGCTTCTGTCAGTTTGGTGGATAGTTCAGACGCCGAGAGGATTGAAAAATACGGTCCGATCCCAGTAGAGGAACGACATTTCTGGGCATGGGTTTTGGAATCCAATTTAACAAAATGCGAAGTCTTGGCCAACGGGTTGACCTTCGAACTAGATCTCAAGGGTCAGCGTCGTTCTTTCAGTGTCGTTGGACTCCAACCGCAAAATGGAGGAAGTTCGAAGAATACCATTTTCCGATTCGTACCCAAGACCACGAAAATTTCCATTGGCACCGAGATAGACGAGCCGGAGGATACAACTTCTGAAATTTCTGTTCAACACGGTGGATTGGGAGGACTGTCAAGGCAAATTCAAGATATCAACGAGAGTTTGACGGACTTTAATATGGACCAAAGGAAACTGGTTATGCCAGCATTCTACGAGAATAACCGAGGAATTCTCATTTTTGGACCGAAAGGAACCGGCAAGACGACCCTGTTACAACAGATTGAAAAGGCTGGCTGGCGCCAAGTCTTCAAGATCGGTACCTCGTCTTTAGGTAGGAGTGTGAGTGAAGGCGAGTCGAAACTTCGGGGCATATTTCAAGAAGCAGTCCGTGCCAAACCGAGTGTGATCATAATCGATCAACTGGAATTCGTCGCGCCAAAGCGAACATCCTTCGAATCACAATCCATGGCATCTGTACTTTGTGAGAATTTAGATTCAATCCGGAATGCATCTGTCCTCGTGGTCGCAGCAACTCGACATCCGAATTCAGTGGACGATTCCCTTCGAACGCCCCATCGACTAGGAACGGAAATCGAACTTCAAGTTCCAACTGCACAAGACCGTGCTGAGATTCTCCGTGCTATCCGGGGCCCGGCATCGTCTGGACTGAGCGATGCTTTTATTGATTTACTCGCTGAAAAGACTCACGGATATGTTGGTGCGGATTTATTCGCGCTCTTACAATTGATCTGTCGCAAAGCGCGTCAAAGACAAAGTCTCGAACAAGGTCTATCACTCCGAACGCTCGAAATATCCCCATCACCTCAAGAAGAAGAAGAAGAGCCTGGTGTTCAGCTAGACATCCAAATGGCAGATGTATTGTCCTCGCTCCAGGAGATTCGTCCAACTGCTATGCGTGAGGTATTCCTAGAAACACCAAAGGTGCGATGGACAGATATTGGCGGACAGAAAGAAATCAAAGAGCGACTCCAGAATGCCGTTGAGCGGCCTCTCAAGGTAAGAGAAGAAAGATAAACCCAATATATTGACCCCGTAAAAAGTGTCTCTTCTAACAATAAATTCTAGCACGCTCAACGAATGCAAAGATTGAACGTGAAGAGCAAAAAGGGTGTTCTTCTCTACGGACCTCCAGGTTGTTCAAAGACTCTCACCGTCAAAGCCCTAGCCACAGAAGCAGGACTAAATTTCCTCGCTGTGAAAGGAGCCGAGATCCTCAGCATGTACGTCGGCGAGTCCGAGCGATCTCTCCGAGAAATCTTCCGCAAGGCCCGGGCAGCCCGGCCTAGTATCATTTTCTTCGATGAAATCGACGCTATCGCCGGTCGACGAAGCAGTAGTTCTCAAGGAGGCGTGAATGTACTCACAACTCTACTCAACGAAATGGACGGTATCGAGGAATTACGAGGTGTACTCGTTGTCGCAGCCACGAACAAACCAGACGTTCTAGACCCAGCTCTCATGCGTCCAGGCCGTTTAGACAAACTTGTTTATATTGGTCCCCCAGACCTCGAAGCCCGGAGGGAAATTCTAAAGATCTGGGCTAAGAAATCTGTTCTGAATCCAGATGTGAATTTGGATGAATTGGCTGAGAGGATGGAAGGGTATTCTGGAGCTGAGGTTGTTAGTATTTGTGAAACTGCTGGTGATGCTGCACTTGATGAAGAAGATAGGACGCAGCAAGAACAAGATGTTAAATTGGAACATTTTGAACTTGCTTTAAGTCAAGTGAAACGACAAATCACCGATGAAGTTATTCAGGAATATGAAGACTGGGCGGAGGCTCAATCTTGATTAGCGTCAATTTAGCTAGTTTAATGGAAATATATCATGAATTATCACTACTTATAATCACTCACAATCTTCAATCAATAGAATTATCAGAATTACAGACTCTGTAATATATAAATTCGGGGCAGAACTAGGGCATTTCCGAATCGGGTAATTTTCATGCCTGAGGCCTCAACTACCTTAACTTCGTCCTTCTTCGCTCGTCGCTCTTCGCTCCATCAACAACTCCCATTCGCGTCTTTTCTTCGCGCAAAGCCCTGATCAATTGCAATTTACCCTCAAATCTACTGTTACAATCTAATCGCCAGGATTAAAGCTATCACTATCTTAAAGAACACCTTGATCTTCCAATCGCATCCTCCATCCATATCACTTCAAGCTAGTGAAGCTCCTCCGAGCCAGTCGCATAAAATGCCTCCTCGCTCTCCTCGCTCTCCTCGTGGTTACTCCTCCAGTCGCTCTCCTCCCGTACGATCTCGATCTCCGCGCCGCTCTAGATCTCGCGATGACTCGCGCCCAAGGAGTATCAGTCGATCGCGATCACCTTCACGCGGTCGAACTCGATCTCGCAGTCGCAGTCGAGATAGCAGACGTCGTAGCTATAGTCGCTCACCCAGTCGAACACCGAGTCCATCGCGAAGTGCCAAAGTGAGTCCAGTTTTGCTGGCATGCATTCTGAACAAACTTACCGCGCGAATGAGTAGCTAACTGATGCGACTATTTAGATTGTGGTGGAAAAATTGACGAAGAATGTTACGGAAAATCACCTGCGCGAGATATTTGGTAGCTTTGGAGATATCGAGTACCTCGATCTACCAGTGAATCGAGCTTGTAAGAGAGCCGAGTCTCAATCCCCGGTGAAACCGACACTAATTCAAAACTCTTCTCTAGTCATGACGAATCGAGGCACAGCATACATCCTCTACTACGATCCCGCAGACGCAGAAGCAGCTATCGCACACATGCACGAAGCCCAATTAGACGGTGCCATTCTGAACGTTTCAATCGTTCTTCCACGACGAACATTCTCCCGATCACCACCACCCCCGAGTCGAGGAAATGGAGGACGATCTGGGTTCCGAAGAGGGTCATATGCGAAATCGCCTCCACGTCGAGGCCGTGGACGCGGTGGTGATCGTCATGATGTTTATCGGCCGTCATTGTCTCGATCTCGATCTCCCGTTCGAGCTCGATCATATTCACGATCTCGCTCGCCTCCAAGACGAGGAAGTGCCCGGCCAAAGAGTCCACGAGGACAACGTCGTCGACGTAGTCCCAGTTACAGTAGTTATGACTCGCCCAGTCCAGACAGAAGTCGGAGTCATAATCGGCATTAAAGGTTATGTTGTGATGGAAGAATGGGATGGGAATATGTCTTTTACAAAGTGTCAACCAAGATATCATCCTTTTTCGTGCATCGGCAAGCGTGATTTGGCGGAATATCGCTCAGATTAAGGCATTATGGTATTGCCTATCCCTCCATACAGAAGGGAATATCCTTATGGGCCCGCCGACACTACACTACGCTGCCATCTTCGAGCTGGGAAGGATGAAACAAAGCTAGAAAGCAACATAATGACATTTCACATCTAGAAGAACGCACACCATCCGATATACATCTTCGCCAGATTTGCCTTATCAGTTGCCTGAATAATAAGCTCATCTACCTGGCCATCGACGGAAAGTGGAATAGGCTGTTTCGACATGAAGCCCCGGAGTTTATTCCGTACATCTTCTAAAACACCCGCCGGTGTATCGGGCACATTGACATGCGTTCGTCGCTGATTCATGATTAGCGGCATTGTCTTTGAAGAATAGGACGGTCTCAAGGAATGACTTACTCGTTTTCCGATAAAGTCGGTCGTAGGATCATGCAAGAAAGTTTCCAGAATAGTCATTAATGCATCTTCATTCTGCCGTAAAAGGCGCAATGTGATTTCACAAGTTCGTCGGAAAGGTCCTAATTTCATCGAGTATTAGCTTAAGATCAACATTCGGAGGGAACAGGAAGTAAAATCCCACCATTATATCCATAGGCACCGAATGCATCAATCATATTCTGCGTTAAGCGGAATGGAACGACCTCCGGTTTGGCGAGAGTTTGGCCCTTCTTTTGGTCAGATTATGCCATTATATCTCGATGGATATGAAGACGAACCTTGTCAAAGAGACAATTGAAATCAACGTGTAATATACCACCTGTTCCCTCTTCAAAGGACAAGTTCTCTCCATGTCGATCACCAAGTCTGAGGAATTCTGCAATTAGCCTTGTACATATCAATCGGGGTAAAGGGGTGGACATACCCTAAAACATATCCAACCATCGACATCACCGCCGTAGACCGTGTATATCGCAGTCTCGCAGCGAACCAGGCTTCTGTCTCGGGAAACATTTCAATGAACCATTCATGAAGAACGGGTGGGATTCTGTCAGATAGGTTAGCAGGTTTCATATAATGACAATTAGAGAGAGAGAGACTGACTTTGCCAGGATCTTCGTGGTGAAAAGAGGTAATTTAGCCATCGACCGATCTGCGCATATCTCATCAAGATAGTGTTTGATCTCAGTATACTATACACATATGAAAAATGATATCAGCAATACTTTCTTATAATCGATCAAAATCTTCAAGGGTTTTAGGATAGCTCACGTTTGGCGCCGCACCCCGTTCACGAAGTAACTTGGTGACGATATCTCTCAAAGTTCGCAGATTATCAACCCACTCAATCAGACCACACTCCTCATTCAGCGGAGTAACAGCATATGTTTTGATATCTTGATTCATATTAGCCAGACAGATCAACCCGCCTTATACTAAAGAAAGAATTTACTCACACATCCGGCGTTTACTTGACTCGACATCCCGTTTCAAGAATCGATTGATCATGTTATTGAACTCCATCAAACGCTGATCCTTACGCAGGTCGTCCTTGGGTTTACACAGTGCATTGTAAATTTTCCCGTCTGAGCCCCGAATGCTGATTTTCCGCGGTTGTTGTGCTGAATGTAAGATCGTTGCTTCGTCAAGGACAGCTGGAAAAGAGAACGGTTAATCGAAAGTGTGACATTAAAAAGGACTGACTTATAAACATACCATCTATTGTCGTTGGATCTCTGGGGAATGGTCTGAATCCCTTCAAATATTCCGAGTCGTGACTGGTAGGTAGACTTGGAATTAACATAGCCTGAAATGGCACCACAAGTCGACATGGTGCCACTTTGTGATTGAATCCTAGATTGCGAGCAAGATTGACTTTGGGAACTCTCTCTTCAACACGAGCCAGGCAGAGCTGAAGAAGTTCCTCGGAGAACTTTTGACCTTGGTTGATCATTCGGTGAATATCGGGAGGAGATTCTGCTTTGTGTTTGTTCGTGTATTCCTGAGTCAATTAGCTTTTTTCTTCTTCTGATATTGGGTCCTCTCACTGAGCGTAGACTCACAGTTATCCGTTTCAGACACGTATATCCTCTCGATGCTCGCTCCTTATTTGATGACTTGACTACCGCAAGGACAGTCCACAGACCTTGTTGCGGGAAGCAATGGACAGCCTTGACAACGATACGGGTCAACAGGTCATGGACAGTGCTGTTGGGATGGCAAATTCGAGCCACAACTTGTGGGAGGATAGTGAATAGCTGGTAATGTCAATCAATATAGCTCTTTATTCCAGTATTGGTTTCTCTTATACGTACCAAAGCGGGCTGCAAGCGAGAGGAGATGTACTTTTTCAGTTGGGCATGCATTTCATCCAGACTCTTCTGGCGCTGAGCTTTGGTGTGTCTTTGGAATTCTCTATAAGTTCGAAAATTGATTAGCTAGGCCCTTCTGCTAGTTCTATCCAACTTACTCATTGTCTCCCCTCTTCGGATCGATTGGTTGATCAACGATAGAGGCATGCTCCAGCCAGAGTGTCAAAAGTTTCGGTAATGTCTGGAAGACATATTTACTACCGTATGTCAATGACCGAAGGTAATTGTCAATCACGAGTTTAGTGGCCTCTCCACTCAGACTAGTTCCGATGTTAGTAAATCGACATATAGCTTCAGGGGGTCACTCACTAAATCTGAGCCTCCTTGCCCATGGGCTTTGCCTTCTCAGAATCAAGAATTTTGTTGTAATGCTTTCCTAAGTAGTAGTGTGCTTTCTCCCATCGTGGGTACAGCTTAATTGCTTCACGATATCGCTGTACAATGGCCTGGGAATGCGTCTGTCCTGCCCTGTCCGTCCATTTTGCAAGCAAAAGGTGCGCCTAGACTATTTAGCACGATGTAATGATGGAATATGTGCGCGGTACTTACTCGAGCAGTGATTAGCACGTCTTGTTGCTTCCCGCCATTGGAAAGTGATGATGCTGTTTGTGAGTTGATCGAAGACGTCACTTTGGGTTTAGGATTGTTAGCTTCATTGGCGGATATGGCTCCCTCCAAGGTTTGAATGGCTTTTCGGTGATGACCATCTTTCCAAAGGAGTCTAGCATGTTCAATGGTAGCTGATCTATCCTGTAACCTCGCTGCGTGAAGCATTGAATGGTAAGCTTGGCTCGTGAAATTGCCCTTTCTCGAAAGATGAGCACTTGTAAGCCATGCAGCCGCGATGTCCGAGTTTGGGAAAGTTCCTCTGAAAAAATATTAGCTGGGGCATGTGTCTTGAGCCGGGTGTCAACCATACGCTAGTTCCATCGTGGCTCGCCTAAGGCCAAGGAGATATTGCTTGTCTGCAAGATAACCTCCAAGTACATCCAGTCGCCGATCCAGGGCCTTGAGGAGTTCTTGATACGACCCTGGACTCTTGGCCTCTGCATTTGCTATGGATTCCACATCTGCGAGGGCATGTAATCGTAGCATGTCATCATGGCAAGATTGCAGTGAGGTCACGGAGTTGGCAGTCAATGATTTTGCAACTTGGAGCCTCAGACCATTGATAATGTCTGTGAACGACCCGGTTTCAGGCTCTGTCTGGCGCAATTTCCGCAAAGCCGTACCAATTCCTACATTGAAATCGCCAGCTCCGGATTCCTGACACAGCTCAAGATAGCCTTGCAACTTATCCCATCGACTAGTGATCCACGATGCTTCGACTGCAAATGGTAAAAAACGGGTTGCTGCGGGTTTGTCTTCTTTCAACACCTCAAAGCGGGTGAGAACCGCATCTGAAACAAAATGTTAGTAGAGGTTCCACCATAAGACACGGGGTTTTGGGATATATCTACCTTGCTGTCCAGATTCCTTCAGGCAGGTGAGAAGATTCCACTGAGCTTCAACATTGTTTGAATCTTTCTCAAGCTGTAACTCATACCAGCTCTGAGCTGTTGCCCACCTTCCCGCTTTTCGGTGCTCCAGAACTTGTTGATCAATATCAAGTACTGAGAGATGACTAGAGATGCCCTCAATACCATCCGGTTCATCAATTTGACTATAAATATCTTGAAGTCGCTGATACAATGACTCTGGGTTAGGCTGCTCATCTAGCTCAGCATGAGAGTTGCATTTTCTGATATACTGCTCCCAGTGGAACAAGGCCCTTGAGTAGGATTTACACTCAACAGCACGCTTGGAGATTATCTCTGGTGGTATGGAAGCAAGCAACGACTCGACGGATTTGATCTGCGCAGAGAACTTGGCATGCAGCGGGTCTCGGGCGGATTCCCTATGAGATCGGCTCGGTTGATAGGATTGATGGTTCAGACCATTCATGTGTTTCTTTTTACCCTGGAGCCATCTGGACAGGTAATCTAAGACCTCAAAGACACTCTATAAACCAGAATATTAGTACTTGAGTGAATCAATAAGGGAATACGCAGAAGAAAACTTACCTGACTGCAACTGAGGATGGTTTCTCGGAGATTACTATTTGTGTCAGGGAGAGGATGCGAAAGAACCTTGTTGAGTTCAATTTGAAGGTCTAGCTGTTCCTGTTCTGTACCCCCAACGACTCGATTCAGGATAGCAAAAGGAAGTAGGAACGAGGAGATGGAAATGTCTTGACCCTTGACCACACGACTGCAAACAGCGAATACGATCTTTGCATTATCACCACTCGCAGTTTCAAGAAGGTCTTGCACCAGTGTACGAAGCCACTCGCTATGTGTCATGTTGGGAGAAAACAAAGGATACTTAACTTTCGAGTTGGTGGTGACAACAGTGACCGTATATGTTGAGGTCAAAAATGGCGTCAAAGTATTACGCACACTCTCTGGTAGCTCCATCCATCGTTGTAACTTCTCATCGCCTTGAATATCCCTTGTACGTTGTGATTGAGTAACTGCCACATTGAGCTGACAGAATTTGAGAAGTCCTTGCATGGCATAAGCTAGGAAGCCTTGAGCACGAGTATTCGACGCAGACAAAAATGCATCGACTAGCACATGCTGAAGGAAGAAGAGTACGAAGTCCATCGTTTCTTCCATGCGGTCGAAGTTAGACAGCACCACGATATCTTTCTTCTCTTTAATGGTCTCAACGCGATTAGGGTCAAGGCAGCCAACAAGGCCTAAACATTGGGACGAAAGCAGAGTGATAGGATCTGAAGTGCTATTGAACTTCACGCAGCAATCGAGCAATGCCCTTGTCAGCTGAGCAAGTATAGGGTCGGGCTGTTCACTTAGAACCGAGACATGAAGGAACTCTTCATTCTCAGAGAGGAAAGGAGATAATTCTCTCAGGGCCTGCTCAACAACAGTGGCATTTTCACTCTGGCAGCGACGCACAAGTGCCAAAAATTGACTTCGGACATCCATTTGAGACCTCAATTCATTGATCCTTTCCTCCAAGGGATGCAACTCGGGGATGGCAGCTAATGAAGGCATCGTATTGAAAGTATCCCGGACAAGATTGGAATGGTTGGTCAGTATATGATCAATGAGTTGGTAGGCATTCTGCCGACTCTCGGCTGTCAACATTGCCCAATACCTGATCACAATAGCCAGTGTTTGATCAATGAGCGGTTCAATATCCTCCTCGCTAAGAGATATTATGAGTGTCTTCCAGGCAGAAAACGCATGATCGCAGAGATCCTCGATATCCAATGCGGACCGAAGACAGGCACTGACTTGAGGCAAAGCATTACTCACATGGCCTTGAGCAATGTTGATCATCTCCTCAATGGCCTTCAGGTTTCGCCTTTTTTCTGCCAATGTTTGTCTTACTTGGAAGTCATTGATCGCATTCGCAAATTGAGTTATTATACCGAGGACATGCTCTTCAATGAAATGAATCAGAAGATCCGACTTCTTAGATGAGGCTCCGTTGGTAGATTTCCGTGGAATGAACGTAGCAAGACGGTACAGAGCTTGGTGGAACTAGATCATGTTAGCATGTCACTCGCCGGGTAGTTCGAACTTGTCGAGAATATTAAGAGAAACAGTAAAGACCTACTTTCTCCTTGTTCTGGTCTCCGGAGTTGCCAAGATTCTTGAGAAGATCACAGGCAATTAGGATTGGCTCGATCCGAACCAGCTCAGCTAATGTACGACCTCTGAAAGCGGAATCGATCTCTGCCAAAAGTGACATGATCATGGCCTCTGGGTCATCGGACTGTTGAGCAAGGAGGAACGCCAAGATAGCAGCGAGGTTGTTTTTCTCAGAGCAGACATCGAACGGAGTTTCGCCTTCATTCCGACTGGCTCCAATTCTGGAGATAATATCTCGCCTCCTTGTCAACACCAGGTACGGAAGAATATGAACCTCTGTCAGCCGGAGAAAGCTATCAACTTTCATTCCCAGTAGCTCACACAACTGCTCGGCCATGTACGGGCGGGATTGAAGATTCTTCACAACTGCCACCGAGAGCGTTCTCCAGTATGGTCGGAAGAGACCCGCAGGCGTCAATGAAAATTGCTGTGCAAGTTTATAAAGCTGTTTGGGGGGCGTTAATATATTTGTACTCATATAAGATATCACGAGGGACAGATGCAATGAAATGCACTGTTCAGAACGCACCTCATTGTAGGCAACTGCACAAATATAAGGATTTGGGTGTCCTAGATACTCCAAGAGGCGTAAAAGAATGATGTTCTTCTCTTCATCATCCGATACCCTAGTAAATAGATGTATAAGCACAAGCCAATATCGAGACCTTTCCGAAATGTTTACCTTGCGAGTCGGCACAATGTCAAAATACACGCCTCTTGTAAAGGTATATCATCCTTTTCTGAAAGATTCTTCAGCCACTCCAAAACAATGACAAAATTCGCACGGCGGATATCTTGCTGGAGATCCGGGCGTACGAACGCGGCCACTGAATTCCTATATGATCATTAGCGAAGTTGAAGGGTCGTGTGCGTCGATTTCAATTTACCCAGTCGCGATTCGGAGCTCTCGAATAGAGCTTCGAAGAGAATGAAGACAGAACTCGCCAGATGTTGATGTTGAAAGTTGCACTTGATCCAGCTGTGTTGAATGCATCAAGATCCTTCTCAAAGCAATCATAGCGGCAATTCGAGGACCAGGTGTACGGCTTAATCGAGGAAGAATAAAGTCCAAAATAGCCCAAATGTCGGCAAATTCGGGGTTTTGTCTATCACATTCCGCTGCTTGTTTCTGTTCGCCATCACACACTTGACAAAATAGTATCTCTCGTGACATAACCTCAGAACCCTTGTAAACAAGACTGCCGGTTGAAAAACAAGCTAGCTTTCCCACGGTGTCCAGAGTTTCAGTCTTCTGTGGCTCGGAGAGTCTCTGGTACGATTCCCTGGAAGGGTCAGCAATGCCATGTCAGATATATTAATGAGACAGTTTGGAACTCACTCGATGGCTTTCCTAACCTTTCCCACGGTCCAATCTTCCTCATGGTTCAGAATCGATGACAATTTCGTAGTGACGGATTGAAGCAGCACGTTAGAGGTAGACTCAGAAGCCAAAAGGGGTCTTTTTGGGGCTCGAGTATTATCGGGAAGATCTTCTTCCTGGTCCAATAGCACAGGTCGTTCACTGGTCCCCGTTTGATCGATATCTATTGCGTCATCTGAGGGATTGAGCTGAATGGTAGGGATCTGTTCTGCCTTCTTCAGCTTCAGATGGAGTGTTCGGATTGAATTCTGGGAATGTTAGTCTATGCGAAGATATTGAAATTTTCGAGAATCGAGAAGCTCTTACCACAAGACATGTCTCGATTGGTTTGTCATTTTGCTCGCCATGCTCAATTTCTACAAGGATCGGGAGGAGTAAATCTCTCGATTGCTCTTCAAATAATTTTGAGTGATCGACGGAGCCTGACACCTCATCAAGGTATTTGCTAATCTCTCCCTGCAAACTGGAAAGTCCGTGGGTGATACTAGGTTCCACAAGATCATTGAGACACTGTAGCCAAGCAGAAGTTAAGCTCACGTCTGATAATATAGCTGATGATGTGGACTTCGAAACAGTGAAGCCATAGACATGCGCCAAGAACTGAATCGGCACATTCTCCTCGCCAGGATCCAATCTCGACCCACGTTCATGCAGCCATCTGACGATGATCTTGCGGACCCGATTGAAGCCGTTCAATACCCCCGAAAGATTTTGACGCAGGTCAAGGCTTTGGCGCTTGTCAGGTGCCTGAAGGGTCGCCTTTGGGCTAAATGAGTCCAGCAAATATGAAACCAAAGCTATTGTCCGAGAAAAAGACCCAAGCTGTACAGATTTCTTCACCAATTGATGAGGCAAGGCAAGATCGTCCAAATCTACCAAAAATGACGCCATAGATCCGGGCAACGATAATTTCATAGAGAATGAACCATGCCAGCTATTTTTCAAAGATGTTTCGAGCGAAAAAAGAATATCTATAGTCAGTTAGTGTGGGCCATTCGGATAGTTCCAGAAAGTATACACGGACCTGAGGTGCAAGCTCGGAGAAACGTTAGAACACTATAGCTCGAAGGTGATGGCCGGACTTGCTTATATTGAATGGAAGCAATATCAACAAGCACCTGCTGTATCCGATATAAGACCGATTCAGATTGCCAGATACTAGCCAATCTGATCAGTCGAAGAATCAGCCAGGCAAACAAAGGTGCATGGGCATCTTCGCCCAAAATCAGGGGATCCGATACATCCCATAAGACTTGTGGTGTTTTTTCAACACTTGCTTGGATGATATCCAGACAATCCAGAATCTGTCCTTCGACATCCTCTTCTGGACTGGTAATATTTGGAGTTACCTCGAGTCCTGCCTTGAGAACGATACATATCAGCTTGTTGATATCCGTGATAGCTTCATCAGCACGGAGCTGACTTTGTCTATCCCCAAGTAGCTCCTGACGAAGCTGTGAGAAGGTTTCTCGCGATAGTCGCTGCGCATCATTCCCTGTTGATGTCAGACGAGGGGCGAAGTGTGCCGCCAGAAGGGATGAGGCTGGCTCTGCGGGTCTTTGTCCATTAGGCAGAGTACCCTGAGCATAATCTGTATCCACTGCCATAAGGAACAAACATAGCCACGGATGATACCATGTGATCAATAATGCAGATGAAGGGGCAGAAGATGAAAAGCAGAGAGACGCGGACGCGGAGAGATATGCGATAGACACCTGAGGCATAAACTATTTCCACATGTTCGAATTTTGCAAATTTCGAGGAGCAAAAGTGGTATGCTGTTGTGTAGAATGTTTGCTTTGATCAATTGGTATGCTTTCAGCAGACTATTAGTGTTCTTATCTTGTAAATTTGTGTTATTTGTAAATTTGTGGGTGTTGTCAGTATTTACATAGTGGAGTTGCAAGTATAAAAATCGAATACTCGACCAGAAAAAAGAAATAAATAAGCAGAGAAGTAATCAGAACATTAGTTATTATTTAAAATTAAATAATAATAATACTAATATTCAATTCAACTCTCAAAAACTGATCGTTTCCTCCCTCTTATCCTACAAAACGCAGTCCAAACTAATCCACGGCCACCCTTTTGGTTTTTTTTTCAGCGGGAAACTTTCGCCGCTTCGATTTCTTCACTCACTTCCATCGCCGCATCGACGACCTCTCCAACAAGAAGAGCACTTTCATTTCACCCACTTTCAATATTCTCAAAATAAACCCTCATCTATCTTCCATCCCTCAGACAGCTTAAGCATTCCATTACTGAACACATTTTGGAGAATTATGGCGGAGATTATCAATCCCGCAGACATGCTCGAAGACGAGAGACATTGCTATTTCATGAAACAAGCACTCGCAATGGTAAAATCTATCCAGAATGACCTTTTCCTTGAAGTGTACCAAGCTAACGATACCCAGGGAGAAAGTGCTCTCTTGTGCGGAGAGACCCCAGTGGGTTGTGTCCTGGTCTACCAAGACAAGATCGTGGGATCGGGCATGAATGATACAAATCGTTCCATGAACGTACGTGATACGCCTTGTGTTGTTCGGAAAACGTATACAAAGACTAAATGGCAATACAGGGTACACGTCATGCGGAGTTCCTCGCAATCTCAGAATTCCTCCAGGTCTACCCCAAATCTGTGCTCCAGCAGACGGACCTCTACGTCACGGTCGAGCCGTGCATTATGTGTGCTTCGGCCCTCAGACAGTACAGGATCAGAAAGGTCTACTTTGGTTGCGCTAATGATCGATTCGGGGGTACTGGGGGTGTACTCACCATTCATTCCGAGTGAGTAATACCTTTCTTTGACCTCCACCGAAGAGGAATATTCCATGGCTAACTCAATCATAGTCCCTCTATTGATCGGGGTTACCCCATACAAGGTGGAATATTTCGAGAAGATGCCATTATGCTTCTTCGTCGATTTTACATTCAAGAGAATGAGAAGGGTAAGCAAGTCGAATCATGACTAGAAAAAACTACAAGACTAACAGATTCCAGCTCCAAACCCTCGACCAAAAAAGAATCGTGAGCTGAACACGACTTTCGAAAATGGAGATGGTTTTGTGCCTACAGCCTGAACATTCAGTTCGAAATATGCATCTCATGAGACGGCGTTTTGATAATCACCCTCGGCGGTTCATTAGCGATGGGGTGACCTTGATGAAATCAAGTTTTATGGCGTTCTAGCGAGTTGCTTAGACAGGGATGGGAATTTGTATTCTTTAATTTCAAGAGCGCCTCAGAAAAAACACAAAAAAGGATATGTGTACAGAAATCGTGCAACTTCACGGGACAAGATATTTTGAAGGGTCTTGACTCAATCAAGCCTTAGCCACTCGCTCAGCCTCCAACTCCCGCTCTGCTTGTTGGTAGTACTTGGCGGTATCCACACCATGCTATAAGAAAGACGTTAGAGCGGTTCAGACCGAGGAACATGCTAATTGAATGCAACTCACCTGGTCGTGGTTGGCGAAGTTGGCCCAGGGGACAACGTGGATGAACAGCGAGGAGTAACGGGAGTTACGGGCAGCAACACCCTGCAGGTAAGAAGACATCTGGGAGACACCGTAAAGAGGCTCACCCTTCTTGACCTTGTCAACCATCTCGCGCATATCCATCTCAACTTCCCTCTTGTTCTCGGTGAATCCGTAGAAACGGTCTGTAAACAAATGTAAGTCTCCAATGCGAGTGATGAGGCGGGGGAAAGAGAAGTCGAAAAGAAAGACGTACTGGCAGATCGCTGGTACAGAACGTGAAGACCACCGACGATTCCAATTGTGGCTGCGAGACGCATAATGGGGGAGAAACCACCACGGCCAATACCCGAGGGGCTTAGTTTCTCCATGGCCCAGAACGCAAGAGGGGAGGTTGCGGCCATTCCACCAGCCAGGGCGTAGTCGGAGTTCCGAGCATATCCGAACACACGACGAATGTGTCTAATAAATTGGTGAGTATTCGATCCACGGCATGGCATTCAAAGGCAGAGGGAGGGTCAATTCATACGGGTCGGTGTCAATGACCTATCGAGAATGTTAGCTTAGTGCGTCAATGGCATGTAAAGTCAGGATCAAATCATACAGGATAGTCGGACGAAGCGACCTTGGGCGGCACAACGGCCACGGCCGTCTTAGGATCGGAAGCCATCTTCAAGATTGCGCGGAGGTGGGATTGCGGATGCAATTGCAGAGTCGAGTTCGGAACATGGGAAGTTGAATATTACGTAATCAGCGAGGAGAGAGGAATCTAGCCTAATCAGGACTAGCGTGTGTCGTGGATTACCCGCGCTGTGATTGGCTGTTTGAGACGCGCCTTCCACGCGTGGAGAAGCGCGGACTTTCGACACTTCCACTTGCATTTGAACTGCCATTCTCATTGTCATTGTCAACAGAGATCATGACTGCGTCACCAGAGCGAGCAGGATCACCGGCGAATCTAGACGAACTGTTCGATTATGATGTCGGTCTGGAGGATATCTTTGGAAACAACAATTCCAATGCCGATCAGACAAAGTCCAAACCACAGACTGGAGACCCGACATCATTAGGTCTGGATGAAGAGGTGAAAGTCACAAAGAAGCGCCAACCAGTAGCGAAGCTAGATGAGAACCGGTAGGGTTATCACATCACTACAAAATCAGAGGTTCTCACTGACCGAGTCATATCAGTCTTCTATCACAAGCCGGAATTCCAAAACTACGAAAAGCAGCAAAACAGAAACTCCGATTTAAAGGGAAAGGGCATGAGGTATGATCATAATAAGAGACTAGCAGGGACTACCTGCAAACTGAGCTGGACTGAACTAATTCATGAGTTACTGAGTAGTTCTCCGACGCAGCCCGTCTTCTAAACTTCTATCAACTCTGGCTCGACGACCTATTTCCCCGCGCCAAATTCGCCGACGGCTTATCCATGATCGAGAAATTAGGCCACACAAAACGAATTCAAACAATGAGACGAGAATGGATCGAAGAAGAGAAGCCGAAACTATATACCGAGCCCGAAGCCGAAGCCACAATTGACTCAATCGAACTTCCCACGAGACTTTCTTCGAATCAGAATGGACCAATTAATGGACAGACGGAAGGACAAGCAGATCCAGCAGATGACCCGGAACAACTCTTCATGCCAGACCCAGAAGGAAGTGCCCAACAACCAGCCACTGCTAGCCATCCCGAGCCCGACGATGATGATCTAGAGGATCTTCTTCGGGAACAAGATGATGAAATGACGGGGGTTCAACACACTTCTGAGGCCCATAAGAATAATGCGGGGCCTAGAGACGACTTTGATGCTGAATACGAAGCTATGAATGAAATGGGGCTGTAATGCCAATGCCTACATATACCTAGATTAATCTACACTACTTACAATTTGCGAATAAAGTACTACTTTACCTCTACAGAGCATTCCAAGAAAACACAGTAAAGCATTATAAAAGAAATGATGCAGGAACTTCATTATTATAGTTGACATGTCGAGCTGTATTGTAAGAATGGAGCTAATATCACATTGTGCGCAGATTGGAAGATATTCGAAACAGGAGGTTGAGAAAGGTCTCCACTGCCTTAGACATGACAGAGGCGAAAGGGTGGAGAGACAAGAAAAGAAATCGAGACATTGATCATTTTTTACTCCGTAGCCGGACAAGTGAAAACGGAGAATTGGCCACCAGCACCAGCCCAGTTCAATTGCTTTCCACGAACAGCGGTGTTATCGATGATAGTGGCAACTTCAATGTCGTCCTGAGTACCCTGGCCAGTCTGGTAGGTGGCCGAGAAACCCCAGGACCAAGCTTTTCCATCAGCATCAATGACCAGGGAATGGTCTGAAGCGGCGGCAATGTCCTTGGCGTTGATGCCAGGAATCTGAGTTGGCTGGATCAAGATACGGGGACGACCACGCTCATCCTTGATGACAGAGTCATCAGCAAGAGTGTCAACCTTCAGTCCGCTCTGGAAGCCATCCAGACGACCCCAGACCAAACACTTGCCATCAGCGGTGCGACCCATAGAATGGTGAGAGCCACCGCAAAGCTGAACGATATCTTTATTCGTAAGCGATTCGACGATGGTAGGGTGGACAATTGCAGCTTCATCATCACCTGCACCCTCTCGGATAGCAGTTGCGCCGAAGCTGTTCAGACCCCAGGAATACACGCTACCGGTAGCAGCAATGGCGAAGGAGTGGTAGGAACCGCAACCGATGGAGACAACCTTCTTACGGATGCCGAATTCCCGAGGCTGAAGTCCATGCAACTTGTTGCGCTCCACGATTCTTCGGCCAAGCTGATTCTGCTGACCAGATCCCCATGAGAAAACCTTGCCCTTTTCGTTCAGCGCGAGAACATGATTGGCACCACAGGCCAAATATGTGATCTTCTTCAGGGAGGGAATAAGGATTGGGGTCATTTGAACGCGGTGGGTTTCGTCGAAGCCAAGGATACCATCGTTGCTCTGTACGAAAAAGAAGAGCAGTTAGCAATCCCTTCAACCATCAATCATGGACGGAATATCTCGGAATCACTTACTCGGAAAGTTCCCCAACCGTAAACCAGACCATCATCAGTCAAGGCAAAGCTTGCACTATCCGCAGCAGCGACTTGGACAAAAACTGTATCCTTGGGGAAGGAAGCCTCGGGGATTGCTGTAGGAGTGGATTCACGAGGATTCAAGCCACTATCTTCATCATCCGAGTCCGAGTCACTACCAGCATCCATATCCTTGTATCCACCATCCCACTCAGTAGATCTACCCAGAGCACCTTGATCATTGACACCCCAAGTATAAATATGATTGTCGTGAGTCAATGCCACGCAGTGCATACCACCAACAGCGACCTGCACCACGCCAACCTTGTCCGCAGCAAGAAGTTGATTGAGACGCGGTCGCTTCACATCAATCACATTCTTAGCTGTTCCCAGACCAAGCTCACCAGAGCTTCCCTCACCACAAACAAAAACATTCAAACGTGTTGTAGGGGCCTTGTTAATGACGGTCTTGGGCGCTTTAGGCTTCGGCTCACGAGGCTGAGTCGTACGAGGCTTCTTAATTTCACGAGGTTTCTTCTCTTCTTGAACCTTCTCCTCAACTTCATCAGCCTTGCGCTTCCTAGACGCGCCAGTAGTACCGGTAGTACTAGTCTTAGTCGTCTTACGCGACTTATCAACAGTCTCCTTCTTGGTAGTCGCCTTAGCAGGCTTTGTCGCGGTCTCAGTCTCCATCTTCTTAGGACGTCCCCGGCCAGGAGTAGCCTTGGTGGTAGCTTTAGATGTAGCTGTAGCTGTAGCTTTGGCGGTAGTAGACTTGGGCTTAGGCGCGGAAGTGGATGACTTCGCGGTCTTGGGCGCAGTGGCCTTAGTAGAAGAAGCCTTAGTGGCAGGAGTGGACTTTTTCGGAGGCATTGCGCTGAGGAATGCTATAAAAGCAGAAAAGGGGGTGGGAGGATGAAGTTGATTGGAATGAGTGGAAACAAAGACGCGACAAAGCGGAAGAAGAAAAAAAAAAAGGCGGAAAAAAGTAAATAGTAGCGACATTCCCGCCTTACCTAAGGTACTTTATTTACTATAGATCAGGAGCATTTTAATTCACAATTAATATTTAATTGTTTGTATTTAATTAATGAGTGAATTAGTATGCATTTCATTGATTCTTATTATATTACTGTATATCTCTATTCATGTTCCTAGTCATTTAATTCGGCTCGTGCGGCCGGATTTTACCGCACATGATGACGTTCTGCCCTAGCGGCGTCCATTTTACATCACGCGGATTCAAGGCAGCATTGGGATTTCCTTCTTGATCTAATTTGGAGTGTGGACTGACACTCACACCACCACGACCAAGATATGTGGGAGCCACAGTCACGATAATCGAGTCGATGAAGTTGGTATATTCGGGATTGAGAAGTTCACTAAGAACAGTTCCTCCACCTTCAATCATGACACTTTTGATTCCTTCAGAGGCCAGAGCTCGAAGAACACCCTCCCAGTTTAATCGCCAATGTTGATTATACTCCACAATTCGGAGGAAATCTCCACCGAAGCCCTTGAGCATCATGAGAGTTTGTGGGTTGATTTGGGCTCCGGGTGACACCACCACCCAGGGAGCTTTGCCTTTGCCTTCGACTGCTGTTCGTAGCATTCGACAATCCGGATGAACAGGCCATCGTCCTGTGGGGTCCATAACTACAGGTCGTGGCTGCCACATCCTTCCTAGTCCTCCGAATCCTCCAGCTCCCTCTAGGCGACAATTGAGACCCGGGTTATCAGCAAGTACAGTACCCACGCCGATTAAGATAGCATCGTGGCGAGAACGAAGGTAATGAGTCATCAATTTGGCTTCAGGTCCAGAGAGAACGGTCTGCATGCCCGCTCGAAGAGAGATCTTCGAATCCATAGATGAGGCGTAAGATAATGTGACATGAGGAAGCTTGCGACGATCCGTATGGTTCGGGAGATAAGGCTGTAAGAAATCCAGCGAGAATTGAGGGAAAGCAAGAATATCAGGAGGTAAAGCATGGGCCGGGCTCAAAGAGAATGGTTGTGTCGAGGTCATCCCATTATTGCGCTCAGCACTTTGAGCCTTAACGATTCCATGTCCCTTTTGATACTCATAACCTTCATGAGGAATGAGCTTAACCTCGGGATTTTGAATCCGCCATTTAGCAGAGACATTTCGTACATCTGTAACCGTCATAAATCGACCCCCTGCTTCCTGAAGTTTCTCCGGATCTTCTTGAAATTTCGTAAATATAGACGAAGGAAGATATCCCTTCACGGATTCTTTCCGCGCATATTCCATCAACCCCGAGTTACGCTTCACTCGATCGATAAAATCAAGATCATGAGAATGAACGCTACAACTTCCAGGGGTTCTAGCGATAGTCACAGTTGAGTATGCGCCTTCGAAGCGAACAACCTTGATCTGAAAATTGCAAATACCCCCCTCCCGCACACGTTTCTTCCGCGGACGTTTCCCTTCTGGTAGAGGGCGAGTCTCGGACGTACGATGTGTCGGACGTCGTAACCGACACATATAGTAATCCGTCGTGCAGTGACCCTCTTTACTGGCATTTGATCTTTGTTTCACCCATACATTGTCGATGAATGGCCAATACGTTTCGAACTCCTCAAGACTGATCTCAATTGGATCCGTACATTCGAATAGTACCCGACGGATCCTCGAGAGATTTGGAGGATTATTAATTAAGCCATCATCTGAATGGCTTTCTGGTCTTGTAAATTCTGTCTCTTCTGGGTTTCCTGCTGTGTCGCTGGCCTCGGCTTGTCTGGCTTGTTTCTCCAGCGCGCCGGACAGGTTCATTGGTGTTGTGGGTTGTTCTGGATGAATATCCTCTCCCATCGCTTCATGTGCGACAGGCGGTGGGATTTCGGGCTCTGAAACTGATCCTCCATCTTGAATTTGCGTTGTAGTGATCCCATCTGTCGAGGTCGTCTCATTGCCCAATTCTATTGACCATGTGCTTGGATCTGTCGCAGGGTGCTCCATTTTGCACTACAAGCTGGAGTGTACATCAAGTCGTAACACTCTGGTATAAAATTACCGGTTGGTGAGACCGGTAATCATCGGGGTGGTGAATATAAAAATCCATGCGTTAAGATGAAGCTTAAGAGGGCAACGGCGAAACGGAGAGATTACCCAGAGGCTTGGCACGCGCAGTGGGACCACACTCTTCTGCCGAGTACGCCGAGGCAGACTCGACATATTCAATGGAGTTAAATACAGTGATCTAGTACAATGGTGTAGGAGAAACCATGAACATTTATATTAATACTAATGATTCAAAATTTTTACGGTATGGGTTTGCGGTTGGCTCCTACTGAAAAAAAAAAAATTTTCCCTCTCCTACAAGGTAGCCCGCATAACAACTTCATGGTCTTGATCCTCATGATCTAAACTTCGAAAATTGCCACCAGTGATAAGCATAGAGGTACTAAAACGGGATATAATCGAAGTGGGAAAATACCTTATCTCTAAGCGATTTCTCGTCTCCCGCGGGTCGGCTATACGGGTGCTATTGACTCAAGTAGCCAGCCGTATTATAGATCCGGATCGGCATATAATACACCCATGCCTATTTTTACGTGTGGAAAAATGGATACGAAAGGAATGAGGGACTTTTTTAAATGTTACGTGGTACTTGGTACTCGAGCCTTGCGATGAAACACAGTAGGATCTTGATGTTTTTTAGGATAGTATATAGATTATGAAGACTAGCAATTGCACAGTCGAAATATATATTTCGAGATTCACAGAAAGAGCTTATTTAATGGATGGATTCAGCGATACTGTCTAATTTGAATAATACTATCACCAGTAAATATATTACATGCCAGTTAATAATCAATATTGTCTTTGAAAGATAGTCTAAAGTACTTTGTAGCAATCCCGCGAAGTTCCTAATAGTCTATCATGTCCCAGAATGTACGGTGTTGACCTTCTTCACTATTGAGCACACATTACTCCAAAGCTGAGATCATTATTCATCAACCAGCACCAAGTGGTCGAGCAGTAACTCGACTAACACATCTTCCTTGGTCTAGTGGTCATGATTTCCGCTTGTCATTAACACTGATAAGCGCGGGAGACCGGGGTTCGATTCCCCGAGGGAGAGTTCTTTTTTGCATCTTGTTTTTGCACTCCTTTACTATATATCTTTGTCACCTTGTTTTTATTATCTTATATCTACTCCTTTCTTTATCTAACTCTGGAACGCCTTTTTGGACTATATAATCTCTTGAAACAATGTCCCTTTTTATTGAAAATGCCAGCCTCGTATCAGCCTTGCTGTATTCAGATAGCCTCCCCACCAGAATCAGATAGTCCTGATAGCCTTGCTAATATCAATAAACGAGAAGCGCCTCATCTATGGCAATCTCATATCGTTCACTAAGATAAAAGAAAAGAATTAAAGGCGGAACTACTCCGCAGGTGATCGTTACCCATTCGTCGAGTTCAAAAATATGCAAACTATACACTTAATGCCCCAATCGAATTAGAGTATCACAACTACTCCACCATAGATGCGCGGGGTTGTCCGCTCTACATGCCTATCACGAGTCATACATACATTCCGATTCCGCATCAAAAGGTTCCACGAAAAACCCCTCACGCGGGGCGTTTATGTCCAGCCGATACAAAAGCATAATCCTTTTTCCAAACTCCTGCACACTCATATCTTTCTTTTGATCCACTCCCAATTTCAAACTATCAAGAATCACACTACAACTACCAGATATACTACTACTTCCGAACTTCCACGGAAAGATGACAATTGAAAATTGGCAAGTCAAAGCACAGAAAGGCAAGGACCTTCTGTATAACTCGGTACCGAAACAATGGCTTGTCCCTACCGAAAAACTGCCGTCGGGTACACAGAAGAATGTGACCGACTTTCCGAGGCAGAGTGGTCTCTTAACTGAGCGTGAGCTTATAATCACGGAATCATCAGCTACAGAGTTAGTCAAGGAAATGGGGAAGGGTGAATTAACTGCCGAGGAGGTTGTTGTGGCATTTCTTAAGCGCTCTGTATTGGGGCATCAACTGGTGAGAACGAACGGCACTAGTTCAAGGAAAGATATACTAAGTTGATTAAGTTGAACTTCGCGACTGAATTTCTAGCTGAGGAGGCTATTGCTCGAGCTAAGGAGCTTGATGAATATTATAAAAAGACGGGAAACCTGATTGGGCCACTGGTGAGTTGTGAAATGAGATTTTGATAATGTACCAGGCTGCTGATAAGCATGATACAGCATGGCGTGCCAATCAGTGTAAAGGAACATGTCGGGTTCAAAAACAAGACCTGTCACACTGGCTATGTCGCCTGGTTAGTTCTAACTGCCTATTCCAAGGAAACAAAACACTAATGAAGGATAATCCTGTAACAGGGTTGACAGAGTTGTCAATGAAGATGCGCATCTTCTTCAATTGCTACATAAAGCCGGCGCAGTCTTCCATGTTCGAACTAATCAGCCACAAGCTCTGATGGTATGTCTCCAAATGTTCATCACAACATAGCATCCATATTAATGCAATCACCAGCACCTGTGCTCCGAGAACAATATCACAGGAAAAACACTCAACCCTTACAACCGTACCTTAACACCCGGCGGCTCTTCCGGCGGCGAAGGCGCTGCAGTAGGTTTCCGCTGCTCTCCACTTGGAATCGGAACTGATATCGGTGGTTCTATCCGTGGGCCAGCTGCATTCTGTGGCGGATATGGCTTCAAGCCTACTTCTATGCGCAACCCTATGGTGGGAATCCACGTCGCTGCCCTTGGTCAGGAGTCCATCCATGGCGTTGTGGGTCCAATGGGCCCTGCTTCAATTGAGGATCTGGAATTGTTCCAAAAGGCTGTGCTTGAACAAGAGCCATGGGAGAGTGAAACTTCTCTCGTTCCTCTGCCTTGGAAGACTGTTACTCCGAATCGTGATATCACAGTTGCTATCATGTGGGATGATGGGTATGTTATCCATCGCAACCTTTGATAAATGATTGCTAATATTGTCAGTGTTGTTCGTCCACATCCTCCTGTTACCCGTGGACTTCAACTGGCGAAAGAAAAGCTCGTGGCAGCCGGTATCAAGGTTATTGACTGGGAGCCATATAAGCATGACGAAGCATGGGGTATAATCGTAAGACTCCATCTCAAACAAGAAACAGACCATATACTGACAGACTCAAAGTCCACCCTCTATTATCCCGATGCCGCCGGTCTTCAACGCCAAATGCTTCGTAAATCAGGAGAGCCAGCCCTGCCACTAAGTGAATGGGCATTCTCATACGGACCTCCAAACCCACTCACCCACCACGAAACCTGGAATCTACAATTCAAACGTGACGTCTACCGCGACGAGTACAACGCACTCCTCAAAAGCCGAGGAGTTGACTTCATAATTTCCCCCAATTACCCCGGCGTTGCCGCGGTTATGGGTGAGTCTCATTACTGGAATTATACTGCAATCTGGAACCTACTGGATTTCCCGGCCGTGACGTTCCCATCTGGTTTGAAGGTTGACTTGAACTTGGACGCTTTGACGGAGGAATATAAGAGCTATATTCCTCGGAATGCTGCCGATGAGAAGGAATGGAGGAGATATGAGGGCCCTGAGAGATATGAAAATGCACCTATTGCGTTACAAGTTGCTGGTCGGCACTTTAAGGACGAGGAGACACTGGCAGCGTCTAAGATTTTGGAAGAGATTATTCGGGATGGGAAGAAGGGACCCGCCATTTGAATAGTATGAGCTTGAATAATAAGAGAATGGGTTCTATTAAGTACCGACGAATTTTTCAAGTTGGATACAAAGCGGACTTAATAGCTGTCGCATCCACTGTGTAAGCAATCACCAAGAATGTCTCTTTGCTACTAATATTATCCGCCAAACTCTGTCCTGTGGGATAGCTTCTCTATTTATACTACATGGTATATCTATGTGGTATAGTTTCCAAATCTCCAGTCTTATAAATTATGACAGTATTTGTCAGAAAGGGACTAGTAATTACCAGATCCTAGGGTAACTACGACCGACATTGGAGTGTATACCTTCCAATCCAAGCACCTTCCAGGTGTATCTATATAGACTTCCTTTCCCAATAACAATGATAAACAAATTTCCCTCCAATATTCTCCCATTCTCCCCCCCACCTAATTTCCCTTTCATTTCACGTCTTAATCTGCCCTTACGCGTAGGGACCCTCTAGATCTACCCAGAGACAGACAAAAACTACAAGTATGCATCTCCAAAATCCCTTTTTATGACCGTATTAAATGGAAAGATACTGACATAAAGATCTAGCGGAGTGCCCTATGTTCAATCCGTATTGGATGGCGGACTTATTGATCCCGATGGTTTAACCATGTGATTGTTGAAATGAAGGCGCCGGCCGTCAATGAACATACATGGAAGGGCTTTTAAATGCAACAAGGCTTGGAAATCTTGAAATGCACTTTGATTTCAATCAGTATCGGTGATACCGTGAGGGCTAGACTTAGCTGATGGTTAGTATTTACCTTCATCAAATACTTTATCCGTTATGAAATGACTAACCAGCTATTATAGTTGTATCATGTTATCTCGACGGCACAGGTTCATATGTGGCCTGGCATAGATCCCATGCATTCTGGTCATACAGCATTTCTCGAATGTTTGGAACACATACGTTTGATGCCGAGTTCATTGAATCAAGTTTCTCAGGCTAAAACTGCATGTAACGTTCGACATATCAAAGAATATACATATGGAATTTTTGGCTTTGTGGTAGCGGCTTTGATAACCCTGAGTAGTCGCGATTGGAAGAAGAAGAGACGACAGAGAACTAAAATATAGAAGTTATATAGTGGAAAGGATGCAAACATTTCGAAAGCTGTTTATACTGTTACTTTGTTTGTTTACGGTGCTTAATAGACATAATCGGTACAGTATGGATACTGTAACATAGGGATATAATTGTTGTTGAAAGAATCATTGTTTTTACTACTAGAACCACTATCTTAATTACTTCGATAATTGTTTCTACTAATTGAGGTTGAATAACTTGGTATGGATTTTCTAGTAGAAGATCCATACCATATATAAACCAGAATAAGTATAGTGTACTTATTCTGGTTTATACATTATATCCCCGATCATTGGTACCTCCTTGGGTAGCTACCCTGCATTTGGACTGAAATTCCATAAGATAGATGACACATAATATCAACAATCTGTTTAGTTATACTCATCTAGAATTTGAAGAATAATGGTCCAAGCAAAAGAAAGGGTGATTCTTTTAACCAAATTCGTCGATTGCGCCGATCTGGTCCTTGCTACGCTGCATCGCTGCGGCGACACTACTATATCTCCAGGATGTGTTCTAGACACTGCAGAGATGCAGCAGAGCAAATGCCAGACATTCTCCTGAGTCTACTGAGTATGAATCATAATACATTTTGGTATCGTATTTGCCATTGATTTTATTGAACTAGAAATCGGTATCTTACATCGTGTATGAACGAAACATGTGGGAATCTCATAAGAAATGAAAGTGAAAGAGTTTAGACCATTTCCAGCGCTATCCTAAAATCATCTCAAGAGAGATTATCTCGGATTGTTTAAAGATATCAACAATTCCGCGAGGATGGTGCGAAGTTCGTTGTGCCTTTGTTCAAGGGGACCAGTAACTCTGGCTGGGAGACCATGAATCATTAGATCAGTCAGATCTAGGTGAGAATCGACCATGAGCCTCATAATTATTGTAGAACTTTCATTGAAGGCGGCATCAGTTTGCAAGCTCCCTTGAAGGTATGCAGTCATGCATCCGTCCAACTTGGTAATTGCCCGAGATACAATGTTGTTAGCCACGGAGTTGTCTGTTGACCGGGCTCTGATATGAATTCCCTGCAGGATATCGGACTCGGACAAGGTTTGCTGGAGTGATATTTGCGACCTCATCGACGAATTATGGCGACTATGTTCTCGATATCCTGTTGATTGTCTTGGTGTAATACATCCGTCGGATGGGGCCCGCCAGAAAGTACAACGGGATTTTTTTCCCACCCCAATGACAATTCGCGCACGCTGTAAGACTGTCAGGGGGTACTGCGGAAACATTACACATGCCAAAAGGTCCATTGCCTTGCTTGCAATTTTGACAAGAGTGTGACTGTTTTTGACCAGCAATTTGGAGTAGGACAGCTTCGATATTGGCTGTTCTTCCATCGATCAGTTCCACAAGCATTGCCCCTGTCCCACTCTTTCTTACGTTGAATGAGCGACTCTCGTAGTCGTTCGAGCTGATGGTGTAGGTCGATATTCTCCTTCCGGTAAACGTCATCCTTCATTGCTTTTCTGAAAGCCACGAGAGTATGTATGCAGCATAATCGCCAGGTGCAATATCATCATCGTCTTTCGGGATTATGAGAATCCTCTGGGCCGTTTTGAATGGGGACGGTCGACTGCTGAGAGTATGAGTACATTATATGGACACAATTCCAAAGGAGTCAGCACTTAATAGTCCGGATCTGACGTTGACGGACATACATGTCCAGTAGCAGGTGGATCTGGGGCTTCAGGTCTCCCGCTGCCACTATCAGAGGCCGGATTAGAGTTTCCGGGACCTTGGGTTGCCGAGGGTGATAGGGTTTCATATTTAATGGACATGTCGTTCACAATGATTGAAGAATGGAAGAGAAAAGAGGGTGATTGGACAGTTTGTCATCAGGGAGTGGTGAACAAAGTGATGATCATGGCTGTAGTAGTAGTAGTAGTGTAGTGGGGAGTATCGGCCTGCCCACCAGTATAGGGATTATGTAAGGAAGTTGGCCTAATTTGGAAGGGAGCCTTATATACAATTATTTAGATAGTATCTTTAGCATCACCCAGAGTCAATTACAAGAGTTCCAGCCTATTCGAGAGAGTGCCAGCAGTTAGCCCTAGTTGGGGTGTTGTTTACCCTCATCCTTCTGCCCCATTCGA
>Ga0102593_1000786_pt1 | contig 42300 bp, 39 predicted proteins | sample AraplaCol_mMS_r2_2_FD_76862 | JGI IMG/M metagenome (GOLD analysis project Ga0102593, IMG submission 76862) | Arabidopsis root microbial communities from North Carolina, USA - plate scrape MF_Col_mMS_r2 (SPADES assembly) (version 2) | ecosystem: Host-associated > Plants > Roots > Endosphere...
ACCGCCACGCCCGCGGCGGCACACATCATGGGCAGCACCAGCTGGGAACGGCTGGCGAGCTGGCCGCTGAGCGCCTCGCGCTTGATCTCCAGTGCGACCAGCAGGAAGAACACCGCCATCAGGCCGTCGTTGATCCACAGCAGGAGCGGCTTGGCGATGTCCAGCGCACCCACGCGCACCTGCACGGGCAGCGCGCGGAAGCCTTCGTAGTAAGACACCAGCGGCGAGTTTGCCGCGACCATCGCCAGCACGGCGGCGGCGATCAACACGATGCCTCCGGCCGCTTCCAGTCGGAAGAACTCGGCCAGGCCGCGCAGCGCCAGCGGCGATGACCGGTTCGTGTCGTGCATCGGGGATTGCGTCATCCGTGAAGTATATCGGGCGAGGCAATGCCGGCCGGCTGCCGCGCGATCAGTGCATCGTCAGCAGTTCGAACGCCACCCACGCGAGGAACGCGATGAACAGCCCCGCGCCTTCGCCCTTGCTGATGTGCAGGTCGCCGCGCAGCATCGGATACAGCATCAGCGCGAACACGCACGCCGCCGGCATTTCGAACATCACGAACGACGCCGGGAACGCGACCGAGCCGCTGATCGCCGCCATGCCGCCGATCACCACCAGCACGTTGAACAGGCTGGAACCGATGACATGGCCGACGACGATGTCGCCATGGCCCCTGCGCGCGGCGGAAATGGCGGCGGCCATCTCCGGCAGCGCGGTGCCGATGGCCACCGGCAGCAGGCCGGTCAGCAGCGGCGCCATGCCGATGCCTTCGCCGATCGTCGGCGCGCTGCGCACGATCATGCGCGAGCCGAAATACAGCAGCACGGCGGCGATGGTGAAGCGGATCAGGTTGAGCCACAGATCGGTGCTGGTGCGTGCGAACGCCGCGATGGCGTCCTGCAGCTCGGGCGATTCGCGACGCGTGCGGATCGCGGCGAAGGTTACGACCGCGACGAACGCGACCAGCAGCACGATGCCTTCGATGCGCGTGAGCGTGCCGTCCGAGCCCAGCATCATCGTCAGCAGCGTGCCCAGCAGCAGCACGAGCAGCAGCGGCGACAACGCGCGCCAGCGCACCGTCAGCGGTGTGATCAACGCGGCGATGCCGAGCGTCAGGCCGACGTTGGCGACATTGCTGCCGACCGCGTTGCCGAGCGCGAGCGCGGGCTGGTCGCGCGCGACCGCCTGCCAGTTGACCGCCAGCTCCGGCAGCGAGGTGCCGAACGCCACCAGCACCAGGCCGGCGACGAACGGCGATGCGCCCATGCGCTGCGCAAGCCCGGACGCGCCCCTCACGATGGAGTCGCCGCCCAGTGCGAGCAGCACCAGTCCCAGTACGAACCAGCCTATGGCCTCGAGCATCGTGTCCCCCTCCACGTTCTCAATCCCTGGATTCTATGCCCGAGGCGACGCGCGGCGTACAGGACGCGGGTCTCAGGAACAGCCTTCCACGTAGTCGACCTGCGGCGGCTCGCCGATGCGCCAGGCAGTCACGCGCCCGTCCGCATCGGTCTCGAACAGCACCACGCCCGAGCCGCCGGCCGGATTCGGGATGCGCAGGTAATGGCCGCCTTCCACGTACTTGTGGCCCTGCACCTGCACATGGCCGGCGTAAAGCCGCTGGATGTCCTGCGTCGTCATGCCGACGCGGCCGCCGCCCGGCGCCTCGATGTCGTCGGCGTCCACGTCGATGCGCACGAAGCGTTCGCCCTCGAACATGAAGCCGATGCGGTATCCGTGCAGCGTGCGCGGCTCGGGCATCAGGTAGTAACAACCGCCGGCGTTATCGGGCTTCGGCCCGGAGAGGTCCTTGCCCCACGCCATGCGCACCTGTTCCTCGGTGGCGCCGAACGGCGCGGGGCCGAAACCGGCAAAACCGATCGCGCCGGGCGCGGGCATTGCGCCTGCGGCGGGCGTGGCGGCGGTCGGCGTGGTCGGAGGCGAGGTGGTCGCAGGCGCGGCTGGCCTGGCCTCGGACGACGAAGGCGGCTGCGCAGGGGCCGGTGGGCGCGACGGCTCGCGCTCGCCACAGGCCGACAGTGCCAGCAACAGCACTGCCGCGATCGCCATCCTCATCGCACCCGCTCCTTCATCGCACTGGCGGGCAGCCTACTCCGGATCGCCGTTAACGGCGCGCAAATGCATGCGCGCCGTCGGCGATCAGCGCTTCGCGTCGAAGTGCTTCTGCAATCCGGCCCAGCACGCCTGGTAGTCGCGCTGACGGTTGGCGGCGTCCAGCGCCTGCTTCGTCGGGCGGATCACCGCGCGCGTTTCGAACATGAAAGCCATCGTGTCCTTGATGACGTCGGGCCTGGAGAGATCCGACGCGCTGGCCTTCTCGAACGTCGCCGCATCCGGGCCGTGGCCGGTCATCGAGTTGTGCAGGGACGCACCGCCGGGCACGAAACCTTCCGCCTTCGCGTCGTAGGCGCCATGCACCAGGCCCATGAACTCGCTGGCGATGTTGCGGTGGAACCACGGCGGACGGAACGTGTCCTGCGCCACGAGCCAGCGCGGCGGGAAGATCACGAAGTCCAGGTTGCTCGTGCCGGCGGTATCGCTGGGCGAATGCAGCACGAGGAAGATCGACGGATCGGGATGGTCGTAGGAGATCGACCCGATCGTGTTGAACAGGCGCAGGTCGTACTTGCTCGGCGCGTAGTTGCCGTGCCACGCGACGACGTCGATCGGCGAATGGCCAATGTCGGCGCGCCACAGGTGGCCCTGGAATTTCGCGAGCAGTTCGAAGTCGCCTTCGACCTCCTCGTACGCCGCGTTCGGCGCGAGGAAATCGCGCGGATTGGCCAGGCCGTTGCTGCCGATCGGCCCCAGGTCCGGCAGGCGCAGCATCGCGCCGAAGTTCTCGCACACGTAGCCGCGCGCCTCGCCGTCCGGCAGCGACACCGCGAAGCGGATGCCGCGCGGAATTACCGCGATTTCCTGCGGTTCGATGTCGAGCACGCCCAGTTCCGTTTCGATATGCAGCCGGCCCTGCTGCGGCACGATCAGCAACTCGCCGTCGGCGTCGTAGAACCAGCGGCCCTTCATGTCGCGGTTGGCCGCATACAGGTGGATGCCCACGCCACCCTGCGCCGCGGGCCCGCCGTTGCCGGCCATGGTGAAGAGGCTGTCGACGAAATCGACGCCGCTTTCGGGCATCGGCAACGGACTCCAGCGCAGCTGGTCGGGCGAGACCGGACCGTCGCCGAAATCGTTGTGGAAGCCCGGCGCACGCGTGTACGCCTGGAACGGACCGTGCATTGCCGCCGGGCGGATGCGGTACAGCCAGCTGCGGCGATTGGCATGACGTGGCGCGGTGAACGCGGTGCCGGACACCTGTTCGGCATACAGCCCGTGCGCGACGCGCTGCGGCGAGTTGCGCCCGACCGGCAGCGCGCCGGCCACCGCCTCCGTCGCGAACTCGTTGCCGAAACCGGATTGGTAGCCGTTGCTGGTGATGGTCATGGCGTGGCCTTTAACCCCTCTCCTGAAGAGGAAGAGGTTCGATGGGGAACGATAACTGCAAGCGCCCCTCTCCTGGAGGAGAGGGGAAGAACACTGGCCTGCCGGGGCTTACAACACCCCGCGCCGCATCTGGTCGCGCTCGATGCTCTCGAACAGCGCCTGGAAGTTGCCTTCGCCGAAGCCTTCGTTGCCCTTGCGCTGGATGATCTCGAAGAAGATCGGGCCGATCGCGTTCTGGGTGAAGATCTGCAGCAGCTTGCGCTGATGCGTTTCGCGGTCGGCATCGATCAAGATCTTGTTCTTCCGCAGGCGCTCGACGTCCTCGTTGTGGCCCGGAACGCGCTGGTCGATCACTTCGAAATACGTGTCCGGCGTGTCGAGGAATTCCACGCCCTGTTCGCGCATCGCTTCGACGGTGTCGTAGATGTTGTCGGTGAAGCAGGCGATGTGCTGGATGCCTTCGCCCTTGTACGCGTCGAGGTATTCGTTGATCTGCGACTTCGGATCGTTCGACTCGTTCAGCGGAATGCGCACGATGCCGTCCGGCGCGGTCATCGCCTTGGACACCAGGCCGGTCTTGGCGCCCTTGATGTCGAAGTAGCGGATCTCGCGGAAGTTGAACAGGCGCTCGTAGTAGTCCGACCACTTCTGCATGTTGCCGAAGTAGAGGTTATGCGTGAGGTGGTCGATGAAGGTGAGGCCGAATCCCTTCGGATCGGACTCGGCGCCCTGCACCGGCAGGTAGTCGCCGTCGTAGATCGAACCGGCGTCGCCGTAGCGGTCGACCAGATACAGCATGCAATCGCCGATGCCCTTCACCACCGGAGCGGCGACAGCGCGCGTTTCCTGCTTGTCGGTGATGGCCTCGCCGCCGTTGTCGATGACGGTGTCGAACACCTTCGAGGCGGACTCCTTGAAGCGGATCGCGAAACCGCATGCGCTGGGACCATGCTTGGCGGCGAACTCCGCGGCGAAGCTGTCCGGATCCTCGTTGACCAGGAAGTTCACGCCGCCCTGGCGATAAACGGTGATCGGCCGGGTCTTGTGGCGCAGCACGGCGGTGAAGCCGAGCTTGCGGAAATAATCGTGCAGGGCCTCGGCCTGGCCGGCCGGGGCAGCGAATTCGACGAACTCGAAACCGTCGATGCCGAGCGGGTTCTCGAACGTGGTGACCTGCATGCCGAGGTTGGGCTGCGCATTCATGGCATTGTTCTCAGATGGCGGCCCGGCTGTGGGGTGGACTTCCGACCGGGCCATTCGGAAACGACCGTTATAGTTTCACCTGAAACCATAATCAAGGCATACCGCATCATGAATGCGCGCGACCCCGGAATTCCCAAGCTCAATCAGGGCCCGCTGGGACAACCCCTGCCCGGCCATGCCCAGCTCGACCTGGAGCATTTCCTGCCGTATCGGCTGTCGGTGCTCAGCAACCGCGTGAGCGGCACGATCGCGCGCATCTACACCGAGCGATTCCAGCTCAGCATCACCGAATGGCGGGTGATGGCGGTGCTGGGCCGCTATCCGGGCCTGTCGGCCAACGAGGTCGCGCAGCGCACGGCGATGGACAAGGTCGCGGTGAGCCGCGCGGTCGCGCGCCTGCTCGATGCGGGCCGGCTGGATCGCGAGATCCACGGCGACGACCGCCGACGTTCGGTGCTGAAGCTGTCCGAAGGCGGCTACCGCATCTACGACGAAGTCGCCCCGCTGGCGCTGGAGTTCGAACGCCGCCTGCTCGACGGCATCGACGACCAGGAACGCGCGGTGCTGTTCCGGCTGCTCGACAAGCTCGACGAGCTGGAGCTTCGGGCGGAGGCGGAAGGGGTTTCTTCGTAATCCCGGGCTACGAAAAAACAACGGCGACCCGAAGGTCGCCGTTGTTTTTTGGAGCATCGCGATGTGGACAGGCTACGGGCCTGGATCCCGGCTTTCGCCGGGATGACGATCCGGCAAAGCCGCTCGCGCTATGCGCGAGCGGGCCGGATCGTCACTTCACCCCGTGCATCAACCGCTGCACGAGCGGCGCGATGAGGAACAGCAGCGCGCCCGGGATCACCAGCGCCCAGAAGCCGAAGGTGTAACCCGACAGCGCCGACTGCACGTTCATGCCGGTCTCGCCGCTGACGTGGCTGGCGAAGATGCCCGACAGGTTGTTGCCGATGCCCGTCGACAGGAACCAGCCGCCCATGCCGAAGCCGACCAGGCGCACCGGCGCCAGCTTGGTCACCATCGACAGGCCGATCGGCGACAGGCACAGCTCGCCGATGGACTGGATCCAGTACACCGCGAACAGCGTCCAGAACGGGATCTTCAGCGTCTGCGGATCCACCAGCGAGGACAGCGCAAACATCAGCAACAGGAACGCGAGGCCGTTGAAGATCAGGCCCAGGCTGAACTTGCGCGGGATCGACGGGTTGCGCTTGCCCATCTTCACCCAGATCCACGCGATGATCGGCGCCAGCGTGATGATGGCGATGGAGTTCACCGACTGGAACCAGCCCACCGGGAACGTCCAGCCACCGAAGTCGCGGTTGACGATCTTCTCGGCCAGGAAGCTGAAGGAGCTGCCGGCCTGCTCGAAGAAGCACCAGAACAGCACGTTGAACGCGAAGATGATCAGCATCGCGATCACCATGTCGCGCTGGCGCGGACCCTCGCGGATGCCTTCCACCAGCAGCAGGCCCGCCAGCGCGACGAACATCGCGGTAAGCACCCACTGCAGCGAATCGGCGCCCATGCTCAGCAGGAAGTAGATACCCGGGATGGCGATGATGGCGCACAGCGCGGTGATCGCCAGGCGCATGCGGCTTTCGCTGCCCGCCGGCGGAAGGCCGATGCCCTGCAGCTGGCGGCGGCCGATCCAGAACCACACCAGGCTGATCAGCATGCCGATGCCCGAGGTGATGAAGACCACCTTGTAGACCGGCATGCCCTCGGTGCCGAACACGCGCTCGGCCAGGATGCTGGTGAGGAACGGCGAGATCATCGCGCCGAGGTTGATGCCCATGTAGAACAGGGTGAAACCCGAGTCGCGGCGCTCATCGCCCACGGCGTAGAGCTTGCCGACCATCGTGGAGATGTTCGGCTTGAACAGGCCGTTGCCGGCGATGATCGTCGCCAGGCCGAACTTGAAGATTTCCTGGTTCGGCATGGCGATCATGAACAGACCCACCGCCATGATCGTCGCGCCCAGCAGAATGGATCGCTGGTAACCGATCACGCGGTCGGCCACGTAGCCGCCGAAGATCGCCGCGGCGTAGACCAGCGCGAGGTACGCGCCGTAGAGCTGGTTGGCGGGCGTCTCGCCCGTACCGCTGCCGCCGTAGAACTGGGCGACGATGTAAAGCACCAGCGCCCAGCGGATGCCGTAGAACGCGAAGCGCTCCCAGAACTCCGTCATGAAGAGCATCCACAGCGGGCGCGGATGGCCCATGGTCTGCGGGAATGCGGGAAGCGACGCGGCAGGCGTCGGTGTAGCGGTTCCGCTCATGCGGTGTCCCCCGTGTGGATCAAGTACCGAAAAGAAGGAAAAACCCACGCCGGGTGGCACGGGACCGGGGAGATTTACCGGGTGACGCCCATCACGTCAAACCCGCGTGAAGGCCGGATGAGGATGCTGCGACGCAGCATTCACGCTGAACGGGGACGCGGCGGGATCAGCCGTCCTGCGACGCCGCTTCGACCGCCAAGGCCAGCAAACGGCCGAAATCCGGATGCGCGGCGCCCAGCAGCGTCTGGGCCTCGTCCAGCGCGCACCAGCGCAGCTCGGCGTGCTCGGCGAGGTTGGCGGGCTCGCCGTGCCAGTTCGCGACCCGGTACAGCCGCAGCTGCCAGGGTTCGGGCGCGGCGCCTTCCAGGCAGTCCAGGTAGAACAAGTCGCGTCCGGCGACGGCGATGCCCAGCTCCTCGGCCAGTTCGCGCGCGATCGCCGCCTCGCCGCTCTCGCCCGCTTCGACATGCCCGCCGAACACGTCCCACGCGCCGGCGAGCCAGTCGCAGTCCTCGCGCCGCCGGCCGAGCAGGATCCGCCCGTCGCGCACCAGCAGCGCGCCGACGCAGTCGTGCACGCGAGGATTCATGGCCGAGCGCGCATCGCGTTACTTCGGTGCGGGCGCGCCGTAGGCCGGACCGCCGCCGATCATCGTGCGCACGTCGAACAGCTCCGGGAAGAAGGTCAGTTCCAGCGCCTGCTTGAGGAAGCCCACGCCGCTGGAGCCGCCGGTGCCGCGCTTGAAGCCGATGATGCGCATCACCGTGCGCATGTGGCGGAAGCGCCACAGCTGGAACTGGCTTTCCAGATCGACCAGGTCCTCGCACAGGTGGTAGGCCTCCCAGTGCGCGTCGGTGTCCTCGTAGATGCGTTCGAACACCGGCAGCAGCTCCGGATCGGCCACGTGCGAGAGCGACCAGTCGCGTTCGACATGGCGCGCCGGCACCGCATGCCCGTGGCGCGCCAGATAGCGCAGCACCTCGTCGTACAGGCTCGGCGCTTCCAGCACCTCGCGCAGCGCGGCTTCGGCCTTCGCGTCGTGCGAGAAGACCTTGAGCATCGATGCGTTCTTGTTGCCCAGCAGGAATTCGATGGTGCGGTACTGCAGCGACTGGAAGCCCGAGGACGGACCCAGAATCTCGCGGAACTCCATGTATTCCGACGGCGTCAGCGTTTCCAGCACCGACCACATCTCGGTGAGCTGGCGAAGGATGTTCTTGCAGCGCGCGAAGATCTTCTGGCACTCGCCCAGGCGGTCCTCGCGCAGGTTCGCGGTGGCGGCCTTCAGCTCATGGATCATCAGCTTCATCCACAGCTCGGCGACCTGGTGCTGCACGATGAACAGCATCTCGTCGTGATGCGGCGGATTGGACAAACGCTTCTGCGCCGACAGCAGCGTGTCGAGCTGGAGATAGCCGGAATAGCTCATCCGCCCTTCGAAGTCGGTGTGGATGCTCGATTCCAGTTCGCGCTCGTTCTTTTCGACCGTCATTGCAGGCTCGCGTTGCGCCGGAAGAATCCGGCCAGGGGGCCAAAAGGGTAGCGCATCGGGCCCGCGGCCCCGCCCGCCGACGGGCGGTAACCGGCGTGAAATAGCCGCAACGGACCATGCGGCAGACTCGGCCGGTCCGCGTACAGGGGCGTTGGCGGGCGAGGAGCACTCACCAAGGGCCGGCCCCACCGGGCGCGCCCCAACAACGGGGAAGACTTATGGACAGGGTCAGGGGCCGCTGCGCGGCCGCGTTGTTCTGTATCGCATCTTTGCTGGTCGCCGGCGCCGCACAGGCGCAGGTCGTCATCAGCCAGGTCTACGGCGGGGGTGGCGGCGGTACGGCCGTCTTCGCGAACGACTACGTCGAGCTCTACAACCGCGGCACCACGCCGGTGTCGCTGGCCGGCATGTCGGTGCAGTACGCCAGCGCGACCGGCACCGGCAACTTCAGCGGCGTGGCCGTGTTGCCATCGGTCACGGTGCAGCCCGGCAAATACTTCCTCGTTGCGATGAGCGGCGGCTCGGCCGGTGCGCCGCTACCGACGCCGGACGCGACGGGTCCGGCGGCGATGGCCGCAGGCGCGGGCAAGGTCGCGCTCGTGCGGCAGGCCGGCGCGCTCGCCTGCAATGGCGGCAGCACGCCGTGTTCGGCCGACCAGCGTGCGCTGATCGCCGACCTCGTCGGCTACGGCAACGCGAATTTCTTCGAAGGTGCGGGCGCCGCGCCCACGCTCACCGCCGCCACGGCCGCGCTGCGCAACAACAACGGCGCGACCGACACCGACAACAACAACGCCGACTTCACCGCCGGCACGCCCGCACCGCGCAACAGCGGCTCCACCACGCCCGATCCCGATCCGGCGACGCCGCGCACCATCGCGCAGATCCAGGGCAATGGCCTGCGTTCGCCGCATGAAGGCGAGCGCGTGGTGACCGAAGGCATCGTCACCGCGCTGAAGTTCAACAACGGCTTCTTCCTGCAGGCGGCGAACGACGATGGCGATCCGTCGACCTCCGACGGCGTCTTCGTCTTCACCAGCAGCGCGCCGCCGGCCTCGGCCGCGGTGGGCAACCGCGTGCGCGTGACGGGCAAGGTCGAGGAATTCGTCCCGGCTTCCAACGTCAACCAGCTCACGATCACCGAAATCACCGGCCCGACGGTGGAACTGCTCGAAACCGGCGTCGCACTGCCGGCAGCGATCGAGCTGACCGCCGCCGATCTCTCGCCGACCGCCACGCCGGGCACGCTCGAACGCCTGGAAGGCATGCGCGTGAGCGTGGCCAACGCCGTGGTCGTCGGTCCGTCCGAAGGCCGCATCGACGAGGACGATGCCACCGCCAGCAGCGACGGCGTGTTCTACGTGACGCTTCCCGACGTGGCCACGCCGTTCCGCGAGCCCGGCATCGGCGTGATGGACGCCGCGCTGGCGACGCTCCCGCCGGGCAAGAACCCGCCTCTGTTCGACACCAACCCCGAACGCCTCATGGTCCGCAGCCGCGGCCAGGTCGGCGCGTTCGCGCTGTCGGTCGATGTCGGTGCGCAGGTCGCGGGCATGCTGGGCGTGCTCGACTACTTCGGCGGCACCTGGGCGCTGCTGCCCGACACGGCGACGCCGCCGACCGCCACCGGCGGGCGCCTGCCTGCGGCCGTGAACGACGCGCGCATCGACGAAGTCACCATCGGCGGCTTCAACCTGCTGCGCTTCTTCGACGAGATCGCCGACAACAACGGCGCACCGACGATCAAGCCCGAAGCGCTCGACAAGCGTTTGACGAAGACGGCGGGCGCGATCTGCGATTACCTGAAAACGCCCGACATCCTCGGCGTGGTCGAAGTGGAGAACCTGCGTGTGCTCGGCATGCTCGCCGATCGCATCAACGCGAACTGCGCGAGCGCGCCGCACTACGTGCCGTACCTGTCGCAGGGCAACGACGTGGGCGGCATCAACGTCGGCTTCCTCGTGGCGACGCGCACCGTGGGCGCGGGCATCTCGCGCGTGGACGTGCGCGAAGTCGTGCAGTTCGGCAAGGACGCGACGCTGCCCAATCCGGACGGCAGCACGAGCCTGCTCAACGATCGCCCGCCGCTGCTGCTGCGCGCGTACGTGCATCACGACAACGGCGCCGTGTACCCGGTGACCGTCGTCGTCAACCACCTGCGCTCGCTCAACGACATCGATTCGGTCGCGCCGGGCAGCAACGGCTGGAGCACCGACGGCGCCCGCGTGCGGGCCAAGCGCGGCGCGCAGGCGGCGTACCTCGCCGGCCTTGTGCAGCAGATGCAGGTGGCGAATCCGGACGAGAAGATCGTGCTGGTCGGCGACTTCAACGCGTTCGAGTTCAACGACGGCTACGTCGACGTGCTCGGCGTCGTGAAAGGAACGGAAGCGCCGGAAGACCAGGTGCTGACCTATGTCGACAGCCCGGTCACGACGCCGCTCATCGACGGTTCGGAACTGATCGCCGACCCCGCCGAGCGTTACTCGTACAGCTTCGGCGGCAACGCGCAGACGCTGGACCACGCGCTGGTGAACGAAGCGGTGGTGATGGGCGCCTCCGCCGTCACCGTCGAACATGCGCGCATCAACGCCGGTTTCGCCGTGGACCACTACGGCGATACCTCGCTGCCGATGCGCGTGTCCGACCACGATCCGGTGCGCATCGCGATCCGCGTGCCGCAGTTCCGCAGCGCGGACCTGTCGGTGAGCGCGTCGGCGACGCCGGCGGCGCTGCGTGCCGGCGAAGTCGCGACCTGGACCGCGAACGTGCACAACGCCGGCCCCGACGCGGCAGATGCAACGGCGGTCGCGTTCGCGTTCGATGCGAACGTGACACCGGCCATCGACGTGCCCGCCGGTTGGACCTGCGCCGCGCCGGTGCACGATGCGGCCACCACGTCGGTCACCTGCACGCTCGCTTCGCTGGCCTCGCAACAGGGCGCGACGTTCACGCTGCGCACGCCGATGCCGGCGCTGGCGAACGGCACCGTCGTGCGCATGGCGGTGGCGGCGCGTTCGCAGACGCGCGATCCGGCCAACGCCGACAACGATGCCATCGCGCAGGTCACGGTGGTGACCGCCGCCGACCTCTCGGTGCGCATCGAAGGCGGCGTGCTGCCGGTTCGCAAGGGTGCGATCGCGACGTTCCTGGTGCCGGTGCGCAACGACGGCCCGGACGCGGCGTCGCAGCCGGTGCTGTCGATCGACGGCAACGTCGCGGTCTCCGCCGCCGCGGTCGCCGCGCCGTCGGGCTGGAGCTGCGCGCGCCTCGCCACGGCCGCGGGCTTCCGCGCGCAGTGCACGCGCAACGCCAGCCTGGGCCAGGGCGTGCAGTGGTTCGCCTTCGCGATCGTCGTGCCGGAACGCCCGCGCACCGGCACGCAGCTGGAGTTCAACGCGCACGTCGAATCGGCCACGCCCGATCCCGACGCGTCCGACAATACGGACACGCTGAGCGTCGCGATCCGTCGCTGACCGTCGCAGTGGCTTCACCGAAGGGCGCGGCGCAGGCCGTGCCCTTCGTCTTTTCGGACGCCTGCCAGCCCCCGCATTCAGGCCGCATCCATACCCATCAGTCCGGCGGCGTCTAGCGTCTTTTCCGCAAAGTTTCATGCCGCAGCGCGCAACGGCCCTTAACGCGGGCTTGGTTATCATCGCCGCCACAGCGCGTCGCCACGGCCGTTTCATCGGTCATTCCGGCGCGCCGGAGCCAGGTCGGGCGCGCTGCCCGGCCCAGCCTTGCGAACGACCACTCCGGCACTGGATCCGGGACACGGCCGCTCGCGACAGACCACGTCTGCTTCCACCTGCCGGCCCCAAGAAGGCTGCTGCCAATCAGGACTTTCACGATGACGGTCGCCGCGACCTTCGAAATCGAATACCTGCAATACCTCGGCGCCGACGGTAAACCCGTCGCCGAACTTCCCGCTGCGTTCCGCGATCCCAAGGCGCTGCTGCCGCTGTTCAAGCAGATGCTGTTCGTGCGCACCTTCGACAGCAAGGCCATCGCACTGCAGCGCACCGGCAAGCTCGGCACCTACGCCAGCTGCCTCGGGCATGAAGCCACGCACGTCGGCATCGGCGCGTCGATGCAGCCCGACGACGTGTTCGCACCGAGCTATCGCGAATACGGCGCGCAGTTCATGCGCGGCGTGCTGCCGCGCGAAGTGCTGCTGTACTGGGGCGGCGACGAACGCGGCAACGACTTCTCCGGCCCGAAGCAGGATTACTCCTGGTGCGTGCCGATTTCCACGCAGTGCCTGCACGCCGCAGGCGCCGCGCTGAAGTTCAAGCTGATGAAGCAGAAGCAGCTGGCCGTGGCGTGCTGCGGCGACGGCGGTTCGTCGAAGACCGACTTCTACGCCGCGCTCAATTCGGCCGGTGCGTATTCGCTGCCGCTGATCCTGTGCGTGGTGAACAACGGCTGGGCGATCTCCGTTCCGCGTTCGGCGCAGACCGGCGCGAAGACGCTCGCGCAGAAGGGCCTGGCCGGCGGCCTGCATTGCCTGCAGGTCGACGGCAACGACCTGATCGCCGTGCTGGAAGGCATGCGCCGCGCGAGCGAACGCGCACGCAATGGCGAAGGCGGCAGCGTGATCGAGTTCATGACCTATCGCCTGCACGACCACACCACCGCCGACGACGCGCGCCGCTATCGCGACGAGAGCGAAGTGAAGGACGCCTGGACGCGCGAGCCGATCGCGCGCCTGCGCACCTACCTCACCGCGCAGGGCGTGTGGAGCGAGGAAGAAGAAAAGGCCTGGGCCGAGGAGTGCGGCAAGAAGGTGGACGTCGAGATCAACGCCTACCTCGAAACGCCCGTGCAGCCGGTGGAGGCGATGTTCGATTACCTCTACGCCGATCCGCCGCCGGACCTGCTGGCGCAACGCGCCTTCGCGCTCGCACAGGAGGGCCGCTGATGAACGCCGAAGACAAGAAGAAGGTTGAGGCGGCCAAATCCGTCGGCGCGCCCGCCGCGATCACGCTGATCGAAGCGATCACGCAGGCACTCGCCTACGAAATGCGCGTGGACGACAAGGTGCTGGTGCTGGGCGAGGACGTCGGCGTCAACGGCGGCGTGTTCCGCGCCACCGCCGGCCTGCAGGCGCAGTTCGGTCCGGAGCGCGTGCTCGACACGCCGCTGGACGAGACCACCATCGCCGGCCTCACCGTCGGCCTCGCATCGCAGGGCATGAAGCCGGTCGCCGAATCGCAGTTCGACGGCTTCGTGTACCCGATGGTCGACCACATCATCTGCCACGCCGCGCGTTTCCGTTACCGCACGCGCGGCCGCCTCACCTGCCCGATGGTGCTGCGCGTGCCGTGGGGCGGCGGCATCCGCGCGCCGGAACATCATTCCGAAGCCAATGAGGCGATCTTCACCAACGTGCCCGGTCTGCGCGTGGTGATGCCGTCCTCGCCGGCGCGTGCGTACGGCCTGCTGCTCGCCGCGATCCGCGATCCGGATCCGGTGATCTTCATGGAACCCAAGCGCATCTATCGCCAGTACAAGGAAGTCGTGCCCGACGACGGCGAAGCGTTGCCGCTCGACGTCTGCTATGTCCTGCGCGACGGCACCGACGTGACGCTGGTGACGTGGGGCGCGCAGGTGAAGGAATCGCTGGAAGCCGCCGAGAAGCTCGCCTCCGAAGGCATCAGCGCCGAAGTCATCGACGTCGCCACGCTGCGTCCGCTCGACTTCGACACCATCGCCGAATCGGTGAGCCGCACGGGCCGTTGCGTGATCGTGCACGAAGCGCCGAAGACCGCCGGTTTCGGTGCGGAAATCGCCGCGCGCCTGGCCGAGGAATCGATGTTCGACCTGCTCGCGCCGGTGGAACGCGTGACCGGTTACGACACGCACATCCCGCTGTTCCGCCTGGAAATGAAGTACCTGCCGAGCGTGGACCGCATCGTCGCCGCGGCCAAGCGCACGCTGGCGGCGGGCTGAGGCGAGCGGCATGCGCCACGCACGTGTCGTCGTCCCGCACAACGCGCCGGAGCGCACGCCGATCCGGCTCGCGCGCGGCGACACCGCGCACCTGGGCGATCGCGACGCCGACTGGCCCGAGTTCGTGTGGACCACGATCGCCGAAGGCCACGAGGGCTGGGTTCCCGCGAAGGTGTTCGATCGCGACCAGGGCCCGGCCACCGCGCTGGAGGACTACGACACGCGCGAGCTCGACACGAAGGCCGACGAAGTGGTGACGCTGCAGTACGAACTCGCCGGCTGGTGGTGGGCGCGCAATGCGCTCGGGCACCAGGGCTGGATCCCGGCGCGCTCGCTCGAACTGCTGGACGACAACGACGGCGAGGACGCATGACCGGCGTCGTCGCGGTTTCCACGTTCACGCATTGACGCTTTGAAAGACACCGGCCGCCGCGCACCGCGCGAGGCCGATCACCGCAAACCAACGAGAAAGACGACCGTATGGCCAACGCAAAGAAGACCTTCCTGCTTCCCGACCTCGGCGAAGGCCTGCCCGACGCGACGATCGTCGAGTGGTACGTGAAGGAAGGCGACACGATCCGCCTCGACGACAACCTGGTGTCGATGGAAACCGCCAAGGCGGTCGTCGACGTGCCCTCGCCCGTCTCGGGCAAAGTCGTCAGGCTGGCCGGCGCGGCGGGCGACATCATCGTCACCGGCAAGATGCTGGCCGAGTTCGAGATCGATCCGTCGATGCCGCAGCGCGCCGAAGGCCAGGACACCGGCCATCACCACGGCGCCGGCAGCCACGCGCCGGAAGACGGCGACAAGGTCGTTGCGTCCGACGAAGGCGGCGTGATCAGCGATGCGGGCGAAGAGGCGCCGAAGGGCGAAGCGCGTGCCGATTCGGGCACCGTCGTCGGCGCGATGCAGAGCTCCGATGCAGTGCGCAGCGAACAGGCCGTCGCGGTCGGCGGCGTGAAGGCGATGCCGGCGGTGCGCGCAATGGCGCGCAAGCTCGGCGTGGACATCGCACGCGTGCGCGCCTCGGGCGCCGACGGCGTGGTGACGATGGACGACGTGAAGCGCGCCGCCGCCGACGGTTCGGCCAAGCCCGGCGCGGCACCGGTCGCGCGTGCGGCCGATCGCGCACACGCACCGGCGCCGGCGGCCGCAGCGCCCGCTCCGGCGCAGCGCAGCACGCTGTCGCAGGGCGGCAAGCCGATGCGCACGCAGCCGCCGGGCGTTGCCGCCAGCGGCCAGCCGGAACAGCTCAAGGGCGTGCGTCGCAACATGGCGCGCGTGATGGCCGATGCGCACGCGAAGGTCGTCCCGACCACGCTGTGCGACGACGCCGATCTTCATGCATGGCTCGGCAAGCAGGACATCACCGCGCGCCTCGTTCGCGCGATAGTCATGGCCTGCAAGACCGTGCCCGCGCTCAACGCGTGGTTCGACGGCGACACGCTGACGCGTACGCTGCATCCGCACGTGGACATCGGCATCGCCGTGGACACCGAGGACGGCCTGTTCGTGCCGGCGCTGCGCAATGCGGACATGCTCGACGGACAGGGCGTGCGCGGCGCGATCCAGCGCCTGCGCGCGCAGGTCGAGGACCGCACGATTCCGGCGACCGAACTGAGCGGCTACACCATCTCGCTGTCGAACTTCGGCATGTTCGCCGGCCGCTACGCGACGCCAGTCGTCGTGCCGCCGTGCGTGGCGATCATCGGCGCCGGCAAGCTCAGCCACGACGTCGTCGCGGTGATGGGCGGCATCGAAGTGCACCGCCGCATGCCGATCTCGCTGACGTTCGACCATCGCGCGTGCACGGGTGGCGAGGCGGCGCGGTTCCTGAAGGCGTTGCTGGACGACATGGCTGCGCCGCAGTAACGAACGAGACCGTCGGAATAACGTAGCCCGGGTAAGGCGAAGCCGCACCCGGGACTGTGGCTGCCTCGACGAGCGTGTCGGCATCCCGGGTGCGCTGCGCTTACCCGGGCTACGGATCGACGTGCTGACACCACCCTGTCAGCAGGCGGCGTACAACATCGGCACCGTCCTTCCGAAGGAGCGTTCCGCCATGGCCCACCGCAGCCGCCTCGCTGGTTTCATCATCGACTGCAAGACCGACGACCTGGACGCCGCCGCCGATTTCTGGAGCCAGGCGCTGGGCGTCACGATCGCCGACCGCCATGCCGGCGACGACACGGCCGAGTACCAGAATTTCGGCGACACGCCCGGCGATCTGTACATCGAAGTGCAGAGGGTCGATCACCCCTCACGCGTGCATCTGGACATCGAAGCCGACGACATCGATGCCGAAGCCGCCCGGCTGGAGAAACTCGGCGCGAAGAAGGTCGCGTTCGTGAAGCGCTGGTGGGTGATGGAAGCGCCGACCGGGCAGCGATTCTGCGTGGTTCGGATGAAGGAACCGGAGAAGCGCTCGCCGCCGAAGGAATGGCCTTGACGCAAGGTCGACCTTCGACACCCATCAGCTTTTTTCCCCGTCATCCCGGCGAAAGCCGGGACCCAGGCTGATCACGCTCCAGGAAACAGGCACCGGCGTCTTTTGGCCTTGATGGCCTGGGTCCCGGCCTTCGCCGGGATGACGGTGTGTGTGAGATGACGCAACCGCGGAAGCACGCGCGCGATACGTAGCCGCGTGCGGCGCAAGGTCTTGGCACCATCGCGTCAACGTTCGAAGACGCTACGCCTCACCCGAAATGCACCGGCGTATCGTCGACGACCACGCGATTGCGCCCCGCCGCCTTCGCGCGGTACAGCGCCTGGTCCGCGCGATCGAACACCTGCTCCGACCAGTCGCGCGTCGGCTCGCCCGCCGCCAGTCCCATCGATACCGTGAGCGCGAACGGCAGCGGCGCAACGGAGATGCGCTGGCGAATGCGCTCGGCGACCTGCGCGGCCTGCGCGAGGCGCGTATCCGGCAACAGGATCAGGAATTCCTCGCCGCCGTAGCGCACGGCGATATCGCCCTCGCGAATCGATGCCGCCACCGCATCGGCCACCGCACGCAGCGCGCGATCGCCCAGCAGATGCCCGTGTCGATCGTTGACGTCCTTGAAGTGATCGACGTCCAGCAGGATCAGCGTGTACGGCGACTGCTGCAGCAAGCGCATCGCTTCGGCGTTGTCGCGCAGCTGGGCGAGCGCGGAACGGTTGAGCAGTCCCGTGAGCGCGTCGTGCGTCGCGCGATGTTCCAGCAGATCGTGGCGACGCTGCAGGTCGGCGCGGGCGTCTTCGAGCCGCTGCGCGAAGGCTTCGCGTTCGGTCAGCAGACGTCGCTGTTCCATCGCATAGCGACGCAGTTCGAGCAGATGCTGCGTCTGTCGCGCGAGCACTTCCAGGCCTTCGCGCTGCGCGGCGGTGAGCGTGCGCGGCTTGTTGTCGAGCACGCACACCACGCCGAGCGGCTCGCCATCCGGGCTGAGCAGCGGCACGCCTGCATAGAAGCGCAGCGGATCGCCGTCCACGCGCATCGACGGACGCGGCAGTTCGGGATGCTGCAGCAGGTCCTCGACCACCAGCATGCGATCGGGCTGGCGGATGGCGCGATCGCAGATCGCTTCGCTGCGCGCGGTCTCGCGTACGTCCAGGCCGATCTGCGCCTTGAACCACTGGCGGTCGTGGTCGATCAGCGAGATCGCCGCCGCCGGCACGTCGCACAGCGTGACCGCGAGCCGCACGATGTCGTCGTAGGGCTGCTCCGGCACCGAACCCACGACCGCGTACGCATCCAGCGCGGCCTGGCGGCGCGCTTCGTCGGACGGCGATGGCGGGAGGGAACGCAGGGCGGACATGGGGCGACGCCAAAAGGTCGCTAAGGCTACTCCCGGCCCGCCCGCGGACCCGTGATGGCGGCCACAACCCGTGCGGCCGCCGCCGCGCGGTTCAGGCGTCAGCGAACCTGAACAGGGCGCCTGGCCGCTGTTTCGCGCGCGAGCCAGACTTCCAGCCCCTGCGCGTTGAGTTCGATATCGATCGCCAGCAGCGCGCGGACCTCCTCCGGCATCAGCGGCGCGCCGTGGGCGCGGGCGCGGTCGATGTAGAGCGTGGCCAGCGATTCGACCAGCCGCTCGTGCCGGTCCGCATGGCCGTGCGCGTCGCGCGCCAGCGCCACCATCGCATCGATCTGTTCGATCAGATCGGCACCCAGCCGCGCCACATCGCCGACGCGCCCGTAATGCGTCAGATGCATCGCCACCGGATTGCGCGCCAGCATCGTGCGGATCGAGGCCTTCAGCGGCTCGGGTTCGAACTGCACCGGCGAGGTGGTCGGGATCACGAACGGCTCGCCCTGTGCGTTGTCGAACTCGCGATACGACAGGCCGAACGTGTCGCCGGTGAACCAGCTGAGGCTGCGTTCGTCCCATACGCACAGGTGATGGCGCGCGTGGCCGGGCGTGTCGATGCACAGCAGCGGGCGGCCGGCGAGATCGAGCGTTTCGCCATCGCCCACTTCGCGCACGCGCGCGGCGTCGATGGGCGCGATCTCGCCGTAGCTGCGCGTCATCTCCGCTTCGCCGTACACCGCGGTGGCGCCGGCGATGAGGCGTTCGGGATCGATCATGTGCGGCGCGCCGCGCGGATGCACCGCGAGCGTCGCATTCGGCAGCGCGCGCATCAGCGCGCCCGCGCCACCGGCGTGGTCCAGGTGCACGTGCGTGAGGATGAGCCAGTCGACGTCCTGCGGTTGCAGGCCCTGCCACGACAGCGCATCGAGCATTGCCGGCACCGAGTACTGCGTGCCGCAGTCGACGTATGCGCCGCGGCCGTGCTCGACGATGAGGTAGGCGGCGTCGAAATCGGGCCGCTGGAATCCGGTGTCGATGGTGACGATGCCGTGCGCGTCGTTCATGCCGTGCGGCTCCTCGAGAGGCGTACGCGCAGTGTAAGGCGTGCTGCGTTACGCGGCGATGCGGCTTTGGTCTCGCCGCATGCGCGATGCGCTCAGATACGTTGCAGCCACCGGCGGCGCACGAAGAACGCCACCGTCAGCACCGCGAGGAACACACCGTATCCGACCGCCGTGGCGAGGATCTGCTGCCACATCTTCCCGTATACGGGATCGGCGGTGGCGTGCGACCAGTACAGGCTCAGCAGGAACGATGTGAACGCGAGCAGCAACGCGACGCCATCGAACAACTTCCGCGACGCGCTGCGCGGCTGGCGCGGAAACATCCAGAACAGCGCGCCGAGGATCGCGAACCACGGCAGGAACAGGATCAGCGCGAGGTTCAGCTCGACGAAGGGATTCATGCCTTCTGCGCGCTCTTTTCCTGCTCGGCCTCGACCACGGCCGCGAGCGCTTCGCGCACTTCGTCCTGCGAAACGCCTTCGCCCGGCATCGCAGCGCCCGCGAGCGCATCGAATCCGCTCGCGCCGGATTTCAGCGCCGAGATCAGCGTGCCCGCGTCGCGCGCCGAATCGAATCCGCCGCTCTGCATCAGCACGCGGTCGCCATCGACAAACTTGAAGTAGAAACGGCCGTCGGCTTCGCGGTACTGCTTGAACGTCGGCGCGGTCGCCTTCACCGTTTTCGCCTTGCCGCCGGCATGGACCTGCGACAGATCGCGCAGGCCGACCGCGGCACGCAGCGCATCCAGCGTCGGTCGCGCATAACGCTCGCGCAGGCGCTGCGCGCCGTCGCGCAGGATGGCTTCGATATGCGCGGGCTGGGCGATCAGCGCATCGTACTTTTCGCGCAGCGGCGAAATCTCGCGATCGATGCGTTCGAACAGCGCCTGCTTCGCCTCGCCCCAGGCGATGCCGTCGGCGAACGCCTGGCGCATCGCGGCGGTTTCCTCGTTCGATGCGAAGGCCTGGTACAACTGGAACACGTTCGAGTTGTCCGCGTCCTTCGCCTCGCCCGGCGCGCGCGAATCGGTGACGATTCCATAGATCAGCTTCTTCAACGTCTCGCGCGGCACGAACAGCGGAATCGTGTTGTCGTAGCTCTTGCTCATCTTGCGGCCGTCCAGGCCCGGCAGCGTGGCGACGTTCTCGTCGATCACCGCCTCGGGCATCGCGAAGAATTCCTTGCCGACGGGCTCGCCGTACAGGTGGTTGAAGCGCTGGCCGATGTCGCGCGCCATCTCGATGTGCTGGATCTGGTCGCGGCCCACCGGCACCTGGTTCGCGTTGAACAGCAGGATGTCCGCCGCCATCAGCACCGGGTACATGAAAAGGCCCGCGCTCACGCCGGCATCGTCGTCCTCGCCCGCCTCACGGTTCTTGTCGACGGCGGCCTTGTACGCATGCGCGCGATTGAGCAGGCCCTTGCCGGCGACGCAGGTCAGGAACCACGTCAGCTCCTGTACTTCCGGCACGTCGCTCTGGCGATAGAACCACACCTTGTCCGGCTCCAGCCCGCAGGCGAGCCAGGTCGCGGCGATTTCCAGCGTGGAGCGCTGCACGCGCGCCGGGTCCTGCACCTTGATCAGGGCGTGGTAATCGGCGAGGAAGTAGAAGCTCTCCACGCCCGGCGTGCGGCTGGCGGCGACGGCGGGGCGGATCGCGCCGACGTAGTTGCCCAGGTGCGGGGTGCCCGAAGTGGTGATGCCGGTAAGGACGCGCGTGGGGCTCATGGAACGCTGACTGCGGGAAACGGCTTCACAGTGTACCTGCCGGGCGGGCCACGGGCCCTTGGCCTTTCAAACCCTCGCGGTGGACCCGGAGACGCCCGGATCGGCAATCCTATGGGCCGGACAACACAAAGGGCGGCCGCCCGCGCGTCCGCCCTGAGCCTCACCTTGCGTTCGATTGCGCGCGCCGGTGGCGAAGGGTTCGCCCCGATGACCGGCGCGCGCGCCGCATTCACTGCATCAGTTCAAGGACTTCTCGAAGTCGCTTACTTCCTTCTGGGCGCGATCGCGTTCCCAGCCGTACCGCTCCTGCAGCTTGCCGGCGAGATATTCGGCGTTGCCTTCGGCGACATCGAAGTCGTCATCGGTCAGGTCGCCCCAACGCGCCTGTGCCTTGCCCTTCAACTGGGTCCACTTGCCGGCGATGATGTCTTTGTTCATCCGTTGAGATCCTCTTGTCGTGGGATGCGGCCCGTTCGTGTTCCGCGAGGACAGCATCGCAATCGGGCCATTCGAATGAAGTCGCGATTGCGTTAGACGAAGTTTGATATCGGTGAATGCATGCAAACCGGTGCTCCCGCGCATGAATCACGCTGAACCCTCAAAAACAAGGGGCCGGATCGCTCCGGCCCCTCGCACCACACCCATCCCGCATCAAACGCAATGCATCAGCACTTGCCGTCCTTGCAATCCTGCGCCTTGTCTTCGACCTTCTCGCCCGCGCCCTGCATGTCCTTGCCGGCACCGGCGACGGTGTTACAGGCGCTGAGGAAGCTCATCGAGAACATCGCCAGCAGCAGAGCCATCAAACGCTTCATGGAAAGTCTCCTCGACTTCGTGATCGGGGCACGTGACTACGTGCGGTGATTGCATCTGACGCGAGGGACCGTGAAAGCGAAGTGGATGCGGCACGCCTGCATTCAGCGCTCGGCAAGCCTGTTCGCAACGAAGTAAAAGAAAGGCCGGGCAATGCCCGGCCTTTCATGCGTTCCGTATCGTGCGCGACGCTTACTTCGCCGCGTCTTCGACCTTCTCGCCCGCCTTCTGCACATCCTTGCCGGCGCCGGCGACGGTGTTGCACGCGCTCAGCGTGCCAACGGAAAACAGGGCAAGCAGCAACAGGGCCATCAAACGCTTCATGGGTTCACCTCTATTCGTGGGACGCGTGGTCACGCTTGCAGCGTGCGCGAGCATCTGACGCGACAAGGCGTGAACGCCGGGTGGATGCGGCCGGTTGCGGCATCCGGGCTCGGCGGTATCGGAAAAAACGAAGGCCGGCGAGCAGGCCGGCCTTCAGAGTCCAACGATGTGGCGCGACCGGAACGCCCGATCAGCTGCTCGCCTTCTGGTCGATCTTCTGGCCGAGCTTCTCCACGTCCTTGCCCAGCCCCTCCATGGTGTTGCAACCGTTGAGCAGGACGAGCGACAGGGCGATAAGCAGCAGCGTGGCGATGGAACGCTTCATGGCCTCTCCGGGAGACGGGATCGAAAAGTGGCCGAAGGATCGCACGGCCGCGGGGCCGCTGCATCTGCCGGCCGGGCCGGGCCGGGGCGGCCGGTTCAGTCGCGCATCAGCGTGGACTTGCCGAACAGGCTTTCCACCAGGTCCACCGCCAGGCGCGCGGTGCGGTTGCGCTTGTCGATGATCGGGTTGAGCTCGACGATGTCCAGCGACGCCATGCGGCCGGTGTCGGCGATCATCTCCATCACCAGCTGCGCCTCGCGGTAATTCGGGCCGCCGGGCACAGTGGTGCCGACGCCCGGTGCGATCGAGGGATCGAGGAAATCCACGTCGAAACTGACGTGCAGGTGCGTGTTCTCGTCCACGCCTTCCAGCGCTTCCTCCATCACGCGCTTCATGCCGATCTCGTCGATGTAGCGCATGTCGTACACATCCAGGCCGTATTCCTGCACGAGGCGCTTCTCGCCTTCATCCACCGAACGGATGCCGATCTGGCGGATCTCGTCCGGCCGCATCGCCGGCGATTCGCCGCCGAGTTTGGTCAGCGCATCCGGGCCGAGTCCGCACAGGCACGCCACCGGCATGCCGTGCACGTTGCCCGACGGCGTGACCTGATGCGTGTTGAAGTCGGCATGCGCGTCCAGCCACAGCACGCGCAGCTGCTTGCCGGTCTTGCGGCAATGGCGCGCGACGGCGGTGATCGACCCGAGTCCCAGGCAGTGATCGCCGCCGAGCAGGATCGGCATGCGGCCTTCGTCGAGCTCGGCGCCGACGGCGTCCATCACCGCGCGGTTCCACGCCACCACTTCGGGCAGGTGGCGATAGCCTTCGACCGGCTTCTGCCAGGGATTGCGCGGACCGTCGAGGTTGCCGCGGTCGATCACGTCCACCCCGCGCTTGATCAGCGCCTCGCCCAGTCCCGCGATCCGCAGCGCCTCCGGCCCCATCCGCGACCCGCGGTGCCCCGCCCCCACGTCCGTGGGTGCGCCGATCAGCGAAACGGAGGGGTAGGTGCGGGTCATTGAGTGGCGTCCTCGTGTGGTGCGGTGGTCGGCATCGTGGGCAGGCCCAAGCGGTTGACTGCAAAGGCGTGTGACGCGGACCGCCAGGTGCGGTGTCGTGGAACCGCCCGCATGAACCCGCTTGTTGGCGGGCCCCGGGGACTCCTTGCGGACAGTGTAGTAGAGGCGGGCTATACACGACTCTCTCGCATGCATTACGCTTTACGTAATACGCTAGCCGTAATAGCGTGGCGCATGGCGATCCAGTCCTTTTCCTGTCGATACACCGAAACGCTTTACGAAGGCGGTAACCCGCGCGTTTTCCGGGCGGTCACGACCGTCGCGACCCGCAAACTGCAGATGCTCGACGTGGCGACATCGCTGGACTTCCTGCGCTCGCCGCCCGGCAACCGCCTTGAGGTGTTGCGCGGAAATCGCGCCGGCCAATACAGCATTCGCATCAACGACCAGTTCCGCCTTTGCTTCCGATGGACCGACGCAGGCCCTTCCGACGTCGAGATCGTCGATTACCACTGAGGTGATTCCATGAACCGTCCCGTCAACCGCATGCGCCCCGTCCATCCGGGTGAGATCCTGCGCGAGGAGTTCCTTGCTCCGCTTCAGATGAGCGTCAACGCGCTCGCCGTGAACCTGCATGTGCCCGCGACGCGCCTGCACGAAATCGTCAACGAGCGCCGCGGGATCACCGCCGATACCGCCGAGCGTCTGGCACGTTACTTCGGCGGCGACGCCGCGAGCTGGATGGCACTCCAGGCCGACTACGAGCTGAAGACCTTGCCGACGCGCGGTGCAATCCAGAGGGAAGTGCATCCGCGCGCGGCTGCATGACGATCGCCGGCAGGTCTATCGAGCCTGCATCCGATCCACGTCAACGAAGACATCGATATCGCTGGCACCGTGGTGCAACACGCGCTCCAGATACGAGAAGAAGCCGACCCAGCAACCCGACGTTTCGGACTTGTCAGCGAAGTCGATGTACTTCGCGATGTGACCCAGCAGGTTCGCGCCGACGGCGTCGGGATTGTCTTTCAGGTATTGGAGGAAATGGCCGGCGTACTCGCGGCCAAGGGCGCAAGCTTCGTTGTAGTCATCCATTCGCGGAACGTCCCAGTTGCTGGGCGGGCCGTTCTTGGGACGGGCAATGAAAGGCAGAGCAAAGAAGGGAGCGCGAACGGAAGTAGGCGCGTAGCTGCGCCTCAGCGGAAGAACGAACTTCGTCATGATGGATTCCTTATGCGTTGAGGAATCCGCCACGTCGCGACCAAACGAGGTGACGGACGGCGCAAGGTTGGTCGACCGGCACAAGGAACCGGCAGGGCTTGCGCCCTCCCTACGCCGCCCGCCGTAGAGCGAGTTGCGTTGCGTGCAGCATTCCGCCTCAAACGACGGCCGAAGAAAAAGCGCCGTCATCGTCGATGGGCGCTTGCACGCCTTGTGATCGGGCGACCAAGCCCGTCCACCGAATATGCGGTGGCCTCGCAACGCTGCGCCCATCACGCAGACGGCTCAATGCGAAATAGTAGCTCCCGCCACGGACGATCAATGCAGCGGTTCCGATCGCTTTCGCGATAGCGTGGCACCACACCCTGGACACCGGGTGGGAGCAACAGCAGGAGGCGGGGAACGCTTGCTTGTACTCATCGACGAAAGCGGAGATCCCGGCTTCCGGATCGTTCAAGGGTCGACATCGCACTTCGTGGTAGCGATGGTCATCTTCGACGAGTTCAGCGAGGCCGAACGCGCCTCGGCCGCGATCGGAAATCTGCGGGACCAGCTGAGGATCAAACCCGAGTTCAAGTTCACGAAGGCTGCGCATGCCGTTCGCAACGGGTTCTTCGAGGAGATCAGTCGCTTCGCCTTCCGCATTCGCGCAGTCGTCGTGGACAAGGGCGCGGTGCAAAGCCCGCATCTGCGTACAGCAACGGAAAGCTTCTACAACTACTTCCTGCGCATGCTTCTCCAGCACGATAACGGGGCGACCCAAGGCGCACGCATCAAGATCGACGGCAGCGGCGACGCGGAGTTCAAACGGGAGTTGAGCGCATACCTCAGGCGACAGCTCAGGGACGGACAGATTGCGAAGTTCGGCTTCGTCGATTCGAGATCCGACAATCTGGTCCAACTCGCGGACATGTGCGCCGGGGCGATCCTGCGGGCTCACAGAAGCGACTTGCGCCGGAACCGCTCATGGTTGGACACGCTTCGGCACGCCGGTCGCGTGGAGGACATCTGGCAGTTCCGCTAGCGGCAACCAGCGTCTGAAAAAGAGAAGGGCGCGATTGCTCGCGCCCTTTTCCGCATCCCTGACCTAGCCAACCGATTGGCTGGCAGGCACACCCTACGGAGACGGTTCGGCGCAGGGATGCTCGGTGGGCGTATGTTTCCGGAAAGGTAACGCCGCTGCAAGCGGCATTTGTCGAACCCCTGTAGAGCCTTTTGGCTTACTGAACGACGCGCCCAATCGCCTTCTGGTGCCGGCAGTCAGAATCGAACTGACGACCTACCGCTTACAAGGCGGTTGCTCTACCAACTGAGCTATGCCGGCGAAGGGGTGCATTCTAGCCTGCGCGGACGTGCAGGTTCATGTCGCGATCAGCGCATGCGCGCGCAATCGAGCGGGCGGGCGGGAAGCTGCACCGCGGCTTCCGCGCGCGAGGGGTCGAATTCGGGCTTGGCGACGAGGTCGAGCCACACGCTGGTGCGGGCATCGCCCAGCGGTTCGGCGCGGGCGGGGAAACCGGCGGCGATCAGGCTGTCGGCGCGGCGGACGGCGCCTTCCTCGTTGCGGTAGCGGCCGAGCGCGATCGAGTTGGCCTCATCGCCCTGGCGCACGATGAAGTAATCGTTGAAACCCGCCGCGGCGATGCGCTGCGCGGTCGCGGCGGCGTCTTCCGCCGAGGCAGCCGCGGGCAGGACCACGCGCCAGCCGCGTGCGCTGCCACCGGTGCGCTGCTCTCGCGGGACGACGCGGGTGGCGACGGCCAGCAGCACCTCACGCGCGTTCGACGCGGCGGCGCTGTCGGCGAACGGGCCGACGCTGTAGCAGCGCGCGCCGTTGGCCGGCGCCGGAGGCGTCGCCGCGGCGATGGTCGGCGCAGCGGGCGTGGTCGTGGTCGTCGTAGCCGGCGAAGCCATCGGCGCAGGCGGCGTCGCGGCGGCAGGCGCGGGCGCAGTCGAAGGCGCAGGGCGGCTTTCGTTCACCAGTTGCAGCCGCGCCACGTCGGCCGGCGGCACGAACGCGGGCGTGGGCGTCGGCGGCGCGCGCAGCGTCCACCAGGCGGCCACACCGAGATTGAGCACCAGCAGCAGGACGACGAGGGCGCGAGCGAGCATGAGGCGATTCTAAGCGGCGGTTTCGACGCTGGCCCAGCGGGCCAGACCTTCCAGCACCAGCGTTGCGACTTCCGTCGCGTTCGGCAGGTGGCGCGCCAGTGCATCCGAACCACCACCGTGCAGCAGCAGACCCGGGAGTTCACCGAGCCGACCGGACGCGGCCTTGAGGCTTTGTTCGATCAGCGCCACGCCCGCCCCTTCGCAACCCGACGCCAGCGCGTCCTCGGTATCGCGCGCGAAGTCGTCGTAGGTGCCGCCGGTTTCCGGCAGTTGCGGCGCGCGGGCGTGCAGCGCTTCGCGCATCAGCGTGGGCGACGGGGCGATGCGGCCGCCGAGATGCTGGCCGCTGGCGTCGATCAGATCGATCGTCAGCGCGGTGCCCACGCCGCACACCAGCGCCGGTCCGCGCACGCGCGAACGCGCACCAAGCAGTGCGAGGAAACGATCGACGCCCAGCTTGCGCGGATCGGCGTACGCGATGCGCAACTCGTCGAAACGCGGTTGCGTGCGCGCGATGGAAATGCGGCCGCAGCGCGAGGCCAGCGCGCCGAGCACGGCCACACGCAGGTTCGGCTGCGCGACGCTCGCGAGGTAGGCGACATCGATGCGCGTCGGAAGATGCTGCGCCATCGCGGCGGCGACATCCTCTTCGCGATGCGGCAACGCGATCGCCTCGCCGATGCGGCCGTCCGCGAGCAGCGGCGCGCATTTCAGGCGCGTGTTGCCGAGATCGAACAACCACGCGCTCATGCCGTCGCTCCGCTGCGCACGCTGACTTCACCGGAATGGAAGCTGCGTTCCTCGCCATCGTCCAGTCGCACGCGCAGCGCGCCATCGTCGGCGAGGCCGAGCGCGACGCCGCGCAACTCGCCCGTGGTCGTGTGCAGCGTGACGGGGCGTTGCGCCAGGGCATCCAAGGCGGCGTAACGCGCGCGGAACGGCGCGAGGCCTTCCGCGTCGAATTCGTCCAGCGCGGGCAGCAGTTGCGCGAGCACGGCGGCAGCGAGCGCGTTGCGATCCGGCGGCGCATCCGACAGGCCGGCCAGATCGCACCACGGTTGATCGATGCCGGCGGCGATCGCGGCCGGCATGCGCACGTTGATGCCCATGCCGATCACCGCGCGCACCGGCCCGGCGTGTTCACCGCCGCCTTCGACGAGGATGCCGCCGAGCTTGCGCAGCGAGCCGTCGTCCGCCGGCACGACCAGGTCGTTGGGCCACTTCAGCCGTACTTCGAATCCGGCGGCGCGCAGGGCTTCGGCGGCGGCGATGCCGGCGACCAGACTGAGCCCGCCCAGTCGCGCCAGCCCGCCGCCGAACTGGCGCGAGATCGACAGGTACAGGTGCGCCGCCAGCGGCGAGGCCCACTGCCGGCCGCGCCGGCCGCGTCCGCCGGTCTGGCGCTCGGCGAGGAGGACATCCGCGCCGCGCGCGGGCGCGGGGCGGCGGAGCAGCTCAGTGTTGGTCGAATCGATGGACCAGGCCGCTTCGAGCGAGGCCAGCGAGCCCTGGATTGCCTGCGGCAACGCGGCCCGGATCGCATCGCCGTCGAGCAGGTCCATCGGCGAGGCGAGCGCGTAGCCCCGCCCTGCCCTGGCCTCGATCGGGACGCCCGCCTCGCGCAGGGCCTCGATCCGCTTCCACACGGCGGCACGGGTCTGGCCGCCTTCGCGGGCCAGGGCGTCGCCCGAAACCGGGCCGGCGATCAGTCGCTGGAGCAGGTGGCGTTCGTCCATCAGGCGACCGGATTCGGGGCGGCGTCTGCGGCACGCGTGAGACGGGAACGGCGGGGGCAGGCGGGCGTCATGGGCGGGGATTATGCGCGAGCCCGTCCCGGCCGACGAACGGCGCCGCGTCGGCGCCACGTCGGCGCTGCGGCGTGCGGAAAGCCGCTTCGGGAACACCACCCGGGGGGATTTCGGCGGGACGATGTCGGGGCGCGCCGAAGCGTTGCAACGCTTTGCTCCGCGGGCGCATCGATAGGAGATGATGGCGTCGGAAAGGCGTCGTCCGGATCGACGACTCCGCCGGTCCGCCGGCGGCCCCGCCTGAACACGGAGAGTTGTTGCAATGCATCACCCAACAGCCCGGCCGACGCCCTTTTTTCGCGCTATAGTCCACCATTACCCGGGGTCTGCCCTGGGTCCGTCCGAGGATTCCGCCATGCTCCGGATCTGCCTGTGCCTGCTGATCGTGGTCGCCAGCTCGACCGTGGCTGCGCGCGAGATCAAGCTCAGCTCCGCCAACAGCGGCAGCTGCCCGGACGCGTCCTCGATCGCACGCGAGAACGTCCGTGCGACCCCGCGCGCGACCGCTCCCGTACGCGACGTGAAACCCGCCCGCCCGAGTGTCCACAGCGATGCCGGCAGCAGCAGCGGCCGCATGCAGTCGCCGCGCTGGCACAGCTTCCTGCCGGGCATGTTCCGCTGAGGGATGTTCCGCTGAAGTCGACGCGGGCGCTGTGATTTGCTGAGTTTCCTCCGGCGCCTGCGGCTTTCGCCCGCACCGATTCCCGACGACCTGTGGCAAGGCGCGCGTGCGTTCGTGCCGTGGTTGCGCGCACTGGACGACGTTCGCGATGCACGGCTTCGCGAGCTCACCTCGCGCTTCCTGCACGAGAAGACCATCACGCCGATCGGCGAACTCGTACTCGACGACGTGCAACGCGTCAGCCTCGCCGCGCTTTGCTGCCTGCCGTTGCTGGACTTCGGCGCCGAAGGGCTGCGCGGCTGGTCGCAGTTGATCGTTTACGCCGATGCGTTCCGCGTGAATCGCACGCATGAGGATGCCGCCGGCGTGATGCATGAGTGGGAAGACGAACTGATCGGCGAAGCGTGGGAAAGCGGGCCGCTGATCCTGTCGTGGGCCGACGTCGTCGCCGATTGCGAAGATCCGAACGCGGGCTTCTGCGTGGCCGCGCACGAGATGGCGCACAAGATCGATGCGCTCGACGGCGAACTCGACGGAACGCCGCCACTGCCGCGTCCGTGGCAGCGGGAATGGGCGCGCGATTTCCAAGCCGCATACGACAAGCTTGCGCGCCAGGTCGATCGCGGTCGCCGCACCGTCATCGACGGTTATGCCGCCGAAGCGCCCGAGGAATTCTTCGCCGTCGTCACCGAATACCACTTCAGCGATCCGCGCACATTGCGCGCGGAAATGCCGCAGGTTGCGGCGCATCTGGAGCGGTTCTATGGGCCGTCGCCGTTTGCGTGAGTGCTCGCGCGGCGAACCTCAGAGCCCCGGCGGTACCACCACCTCGAAATGCGCCCCGCCCAGTTCGCTGGAACGGCTGACATCCAGCGTTCCGCGATAGCTGCGCACCACGTCCTGCACGGTCGCAAGGCCGATGCCGTGGCCCTGCACGCGCTCATCGCCGCGCACGCCGCGCTGGAGGATCAGGTCGATCTTGTCCTCGGGCACGCCCGGGCCGTCGTCATCCACCGCCATCAGCAAACCCGGACGACGGTTCGCCGCCAGTTCGCCTTCCTTCACCGTCAGCAGCACCCGCGAGCGCGCCCACTTGAAGGCGTTTTCGAGCAGGTTTCCAAGCACTTCCTGCAGGTCGCCCGGCTCGCCGTAGAAGCGCGCGCCGGCGTCGATGTCGAATTCGCAGATCACGCCCTTGGAAGCGTAGATCTTCTCCAGGCTCTGCACGATCTGGTCGGCGTAGGGCTCGATTTCCAGCGGTGCGGCGAACAGCACATGGCCCGACCGCGCCGCGCGCGCGAGCTGGTACGACACCAGGTCGCTCATGCGCCGCACCTGCAGGTCGATCTCCTCGCGCAGTTCCTCCACCGGCACGTCGTCGCCACCGCGCGCGCGCAGCACGGCCAGCGGCGTTTTCAGGCTGTGCGCCAGATCGGCCAGCGTGTTGCGCTGCCGGTCGAGGTTCTCGCGCTCGCTTTCGATGAAGGCGTTGATGCTTTCGGTAAGCGGTTCGAGTTCGCGCGGATGGCGTCCGCTCATGCGCGAAGCCAGGCCGCGCTGCACGCGCTTGAGTTCATCGACCACGCGCTTGAGCGGTCGCAGGCTCCAGCGCAGGATCACCGCCTGCAACAGCAGCAGGATCACGCCCGCGCCGCCGAGGTAGCGCCACAGCGCCTGGCGGAACACGCTGACCTGGCCGCGCAGTGCGGTGGTGTCTTCCAGGACGTAGATCGTGTACGGGAACTCGGCGCGCGCGTCGTCGCTGCCGGCGCTCCAGATCAGGCCACGACCGTAGCGGTAGGCCTCGCCGGCTTCGCCGCTGATCTCGGTGATCGGCAGCGCACGCTCGAAGGTTTCCTCGTTGGATTCGAGCATCTTGCCGGCCGGCAGGATCGGTCCCTGCGCCGACGTCGAATCCCAGTGCCCGTTGGGCAGCACCACTTCGGCATACAGGCCGCTACCCGGGCGTTCGAGCCGCGGATCGACGGTCTCGTACGGCGGGATGAACTCGCCGTTGCGCGCGAACTCGCCGCCGGCGACGTAGGCCAGCGCGAGGCTGCGCAGGCGCTGGCGCATGTTGCTTTCGGCCGTTTCGAGGAACGCGCGGTCCAGCGCATAGCCGGCGAGCGCGAGGAACGCCACCAGCCCCAGGCTCGCCGCCAGCAACTGGCGCGCCTGGAGCGAGCGCGGCTGGCCCCAGCTCACCTGTGGCGATCGGCGCGGCATGGGGCGAAGTCGAAAGGAACGGGCGACGGCATCGTCGCCAAGGGTACCCAGCGCGCCGTGCGTTGACGATGACTCGCCGACGCCCGGCGCTGCTGGCTCATCGAATCCGTGCGCTAGGTCTTAGTCTCCGCTGCGCGCGATGGCGAAGCGGTAACCGCGGCCGCGCACGGTCTCGATCGGCTTGAGCGAACCGTCCGGATCGAGCTTCTTGCGCAGGCGGCCGATGAAGACCTCCAGCACGTTGGAGTCGCGGTCGAAGTCCTGCTGGTAGATGTGCTCGGTGAGATCGGCCTTCGAGACCAGCTCGCCGGCGTGCATCATCAGGTACTCCAGCACCTTGTACTCGTAGCTGGTCAGGTCGACGTTGCTGCCGTTGACGCTGACGGTCTGCGCGGCGAGGTCGAGCACGACCGGCCCGCATTCCAGCGTCGGCTTGCTCCAACCCGCGGCGCGGCGGACCAGCGCGTTGAGGCGCGCCAGCAGCTCTTCGATGTGGAAGGGCTTGACCAGGTAATCGTCGGCGCCCTGCTTCAGACCCTCGACCTTGTCCTGCCAGCTGGAGCGGGCGGTGAGGATCAGCACGGGGAATTTCTTGCCTTCGTCGCGCAGGGCCTTGATCAGCTCCATGCCCGACATCTTCGGCAGGCCCAGGTCGATGATGCCCAGGTCGAACGGAACTTCACGGCCCATGTAGAGGCCTTCTTCGCCGTCCTGGGCGGCATCCACGGCGAACCCTTCCCGCTTCAGGCGGGCGGCGAGGGTTTCGCGCAGCGGTGCTTCGTCTTCGACCAGCAGAATTCGCATGTGGACTCCAATGTCTGTCGTTCTGTCTAGGCCGCTACCGGAGGGCCTCCGAGAGCGTGGCGGGTCAGTCGTCGTCGCGGCGTGTACGGTCTTCCTGCGGCTGGCGGTCGCGCGACTGCGGATCGTCCATGTAGATGCGGACTCGACCGCTGGAATCGACCACCTTCACGCGGTTGACGTCGCGCCCGTCGTAGGGAACCCGCTCGGCGCTCAGGACCTGTCCGCCGGTACGGCGTTCGACCCGGCGCACCGAGTCGGACAAGGCCTGGCGATCATTGCCGCGGCCGTGTCCACCACGGTCGCCCCTATCGCCGCCGCGCTCCGGAGGGCCGCCGCGATCCTGTGCCGACACGGCGCCGGCCGACGCAAGCAGCGCGGCGAGCAGGACGAGCGACATGGGGCGGAAAGACGGCATCTTCATCGAGGCTGGGCACGCGAGCGGGGCAATATCGCACGACCGTGCGACAGTGTGCATTCTCGAAATCAGGCGGTGAATCCGGTCTGAACTTTTCCGATTGGGATCGCCCGGTGTTCAGACCCTGGCATCAGCCCGCCCCAAGCCGAGCCGGGTCTCAGAAGATTTCGGCGATGCAGCAGCGCAGCGAGCCGCCACCGGCCTCGATGGCATCCAGCTCCACCGCCCGCACCTGGAAGCCCGCCGCGGCAAGCAACTGGCGGTTCCGGGGGTCGAGCGCATCGGAGGCGCGGGCGCTCATCCAGACGGTGTCGCTGGTCAGCGAGATGGCATTCCCCGCGAAGGCCGCATGTTAGGCTTCGGACAGCACGATGGCGTTGGGCGCGTAGAAGCCGGCGATGGCCTGCGGCACCGCTGGATCGGCGAAACCGCGCGGGCTGACGATCACGGCCCGTCCAGCGAGCACCGCCAGCACGACGTTGGCGTGGTATTCGCCCGGCGCCAGGTCGAACATCAGCGTCGCACGCAGGCCCAGCGCCTCGTGCATCAGCCGGGCGCCCTCCTCGTCGCAACGCTCCGACAGGCCGCACAGGCCGATGCCGCGCGCGCGATCGATGACCAGCGAACCGGTCAGTTCGCACGGGTGCGGCTGCGTGGACAGGTCGATCTCGGCGTAATCCATGACGCCGCCGAGGAAGTTGCGGATGTCGGCACGTTCGGCTTCGCGCTGCCGCACGGGGTGCCGCATGCGTCCGACGACGTAGCGCCCCGCCGCCGTGGCGAACACGTTGTTGGGAAACACGGCATCGGGCGTTTCGGCGTCGCCCGCGAAGCAGATCGTCGGCACCACCTGCGACATCGCGCGGTGCAACGCACGATGTTGCGTCAGCGCGCAATCGGCATCGAAGCACGACGCCTGCGCCATGTAGAGGTTGTCCTGCGCGGACTGCTCGGCCAGGCAGAAACCCTCAGGCGCGACCAGGAACGCCGCCTGCGCCGTCGCCGGACCGAAATCGTGCGCGAGCGTGCGGGCGTGCGCGAAGAACGAGGTGGCATCGCGCGTGATCATGCGGCGTCCACGCGTTCATTGGCGAAGGACTCGGTGATCGCGATCGCCTCTTCGATCAGGGACCAGTTCGCACCCGGCTTGTGCGCGCCTTCGCTCAGCACCTGCCGGAATGCACGACCGCCGCGTTCGCCCGCAAACAGCCCGAGCAGGTGACGCGTGATGTGCTTGAGGTACACGCCGCGCGCGAGCTGGTCTTCGATGTAAGGACGCATCGCGCGCAGCAGTTCGCCGCGGCTGCGCAGTTCGCCGCCGAACCAGGCCACGTCGAGGCGATGCAGCAGGTACGGGTCGTGGTACGCCGCGCGGCCTAGCATCGCTCCATCGGTGTGCGCCAGATGCGCGGTGGCTTCCTCCTGCGTCGCGATGCCGCCGTTGACGACGATCTGCAACTGCGGCCGCTCGCGCTTGAGCCGATACGCCCAGTCGTAACGCAGGGGCGGAACCTCGCGGTTCTCCTTCGGCGAAAGTCCCTGCAGCCACGCATTTCGCGCATGGATCACGAACATGCCGCAACCTGCGGCGGCGACGGTGTCGATGAAGGCGTTGAAGCGGTCCCAGTCGTGGTCGTCGTCCACGCCGAGACGGCATTTCACCGTCACCGGCACGTCGCAGCTTTCGACCATCGCCGAGACGCTTTCGGCGACCAGCTGCGGCTCGCGCATCAGGCACGCGCCGAAGCGCCCGGCCTGCACGCGATCGGACGGACAACCGCAGTTGAGGTTGATCTCGTCGAATCCGTATTCGGCGCCGATCTTCGCCGCCGCGCCGAGCAGCTCCGGCTCGCTGCCGCCGAGCTGCAACGCGACCGGATGCTCCACCGGATCCATCGCCAGCAGCCGCGCACGATCGCCGTGGATCACGGCGTTGGCATGCACCATCTCCGTATACAGCCGCGCGTTCGGCGCGAGCAGGCGATGGAAGACACGGCAGTGCGTGTCGGTCCAGTCCATCATGGGGGCGACGGACAGGCGGAGGGCTTCGGCGGGGATGCTGCGTGACTGCGGCACCGGGCTCGGGCGGGCGGAAAGGCTCATTTGGGCATTTTACGCCGGAGCCCGCGGTGAGCCACCCGGCGCAACTGGTCTCTGGCTCGCTTCAGCCAGTTGGGCGCAGCCCTTCGACTCACGACGGGCCCGATCCTCCGACCGGACGCCGGCCTTACCTTAGTGAACTGACCCGTACGTGCCTAATTCCCGGGTCCGCTTCGCTTACCCGGGCTACGCTGGCTTGACCCACCAACTCCCATTGCGCAGAACCGCACAACCAGATGCGGGCACTAGATCGCCAATCTGGCGTACTCGCGCACGCTCCATCTGGCCCACACAAAGAAATTGCATACACCGAGGATGAAGCTGACTTCAGGAAGGTTGAGCTTGGCTGCGACGAAAAGCAGACCGATGTTGACGACAATGCTGCTAAAGAACGTTATCGATGCGTAGTACCGCTTACCTCCAATCTTCCTAGAGTTCGAACTCGTCTTTCCCACATTCCTCCAGAACAAGAATATGGGAATGCCCATACCAAGCATCATTACTGCACCGAGTGACAGTGGGTTACGAAAGTTCTGCGATTTCACCGGCCAAGCTTGCTTCGCGACCTCGAATAGGTCCAAGAAGTGCTTGTTTACTATACATAGCGCGAACAGCAGCAGCATCAAACTCTGCATCGTTAAGTAGTAGTTGGCACTGGAATCCTTCTCCCTTTCCGGATCATCGATAAGTGTCGATACGCTCTTCTGCAAGATACCGAATCGTTGAATTATGTTGGCTGCCATGCTCATTCTTGAGCGCAATTCAGTCATGAATGCGCTCGTACCTCCTGATCATTTCCTTGGTCCGGTACATTTCGACGGCTTCCGGAAGCTGAAGTTTGTACTCCGGGTGCTCCTTCATTAGCCGCATGCCACCCCAAGTATCGTTGTCGTTCCTCATCGCGCGATATACCGACCAGCCTTGCACGTCACCACCAGCCTTGTACGCCGAGAAGAACGCAGAGCCATCGAATTCCGGCTTGTAACGCTGCGCTTGAGCGTAAGTATCGCTCACTGTCCAGATTGCTCCGGCCAAGGCCCCCCACACCCCTCCCCTCTCACTAACGTAGGTCATGCCCGTATTGACTAGAAGGTGCGCGAAATCATCACCGGTGGAGCTATCGCCCTTCATAACCAAGGTTCCCGCCTCGAAGGCGATCCCCGCGCGACCGAGCCACCGACTGCCACTTGCAAGCTTTGCGCTGTATCGACTCATATCAAACATCAGCGTGCCGCCACCATCCAAAGGCTTGCCATAGCTGAGATTGAAGGTTCCATACTGCGCGTAACCTACCACGTCGGCTGTGGTCGAAAGGTACGAGGCTGTCGAGTAAACGCCCGCGCCACCCGCATACCTCAGATAGAGCGGTGCCTCAGTCAGCTTAGCCACTAGGTCCAACTTTGCCGATGTTAGCGACATACCGACGCTCACAAGATCACTGCCCTCCATGTACGACTCGACGGCCCTTCCGCCGTTTCCACTGCTCCCGGGATTGACCTTAGCGGCTAGCGGACCGAAGACCGCGACGTTGGTTTGTTGGGATCCGGAAAGCGCGTCGTCAAGATCCCGTCCAGTCAAGCCGGAGTAGGCCGACCCCTCGAGCACCTGAGTGCGACGAGCCTCCGCGTAGGCGGCTAACCTCGAGTTGTCAGTAGCCAGTGCATCTTGCCCGATCCTCCCGAGAGCCTGGGTCGCAGCCCCCGTGTACCGCCCTTCCCCGCCCAGCGCGATCTCCTGGCCCGGATAGATCGTTGAGCTTGACAGTCCATTCAGGGCCATCACTTCGCCGATGCGAACTGGATCACTGGTCCCGAGAATGCTCGAGAGCGAGTCACCCTTCTGCACGCGGTAATTCCGGGGCTCGGCGGGCAATGCCTCGATCGTCACCGGCTCGTTATCGGCTATCGCTAACGCATCAGCAGCGAGAGAGTTGTGCGCGGGCTCAGTTCCTTGCAACCAACGAGGGAGAGCGTCTTGCTCGAGCAAGGACGGGAGGGCGCTCCGCACTGCAGCGCGCTCTTCTGCTCGATTTGCTTGCTCGCGCTGGATGCTGCCGACCGCGGCGCTAGCCAGAGCGTTGCCAAACGCGTCCGCCGCGATCTGCCCCCAATTCTGCTTGCCCAGACCCATCATTCGTCGGGCGGTCGAATTCGCCGCACCGTTCATCAGCAGGCCGCCCAAGTCGTTCACGAACTTGCCGGACGAGCTTCCGCCCTCCGTCAACGGCAAGCGACCGCCGGTCTTGGCTGAAACATAAGAGCCTGCAACCGATGCTGCCACTGCATTCCAGCTGAAGTTGGTATCACGGTTCACCGCTACACTGGCGACCATGCTTCCGCCATAGGCAACCACGCCTTGCGTCACGCGGCCAAGCGTGTTCAAGGTCTTGGTCCCGTCCTCCAGCACCTTCGCACCCTTCGTGAACGCATTGACGCCAGTCAGCGCTTCACCGGCGCCCATCGTGATGGCATTCGTGATGCCGTCGGAAGCCACCTGCTTCCAGCTGAAGCTGGTTGCACCCATCGCGCTGCCCACGGCCTGACTCGCTACGCTACCCACGACACCACCCACGAAACCGCCGACGAAGGCGCCGCCAATAGCAGCCGCGCTACCAGCAACAGCAGTTGCCCCACCGGCGAACATGGTGCCGAAATAGCCAGCAGCCGCACCCGCAGTGAAGTACGTCACGACAACCGCGACGACCACCATCAGCACCATCGCTACCGCGTTGCAGCTTTCCTTCGGCGGCGGCTGGATATACGGCAGGCTCGGCGTGGTGTTGCCGATGGCTTCGGCCGGGTTGTACGGCTTGAAGGTGTTGGCGTCGTTGGTGTTGACGCTGACGTCGGGGGCATCGAGCAGCGTGCCGGCAGCGACTTCCTGCCCCGGGTCACCGAAGCCGTTGGCCTCGGCCAGCACGTACCACAGCTGGTCGGTGCCGTAGATGCGCTGGGCGATGGAGCGCAGCGTGTCCCCCGCCTGCGCGGTGACCTTGCCGCCACCGGCGCTGTACACGCCGCCGCCGCCCAGGTTCTGAAGCTGCAACGCGTAGTACTGGGAACCGTCGTTGCGCGTGAGCTGGAACGCTTCCTTCAGTTCGGCGATCTGCTGCCCGGCCGCGTGCACGAACATGTAGTTCCCACGTCCCCAGGTAGCGTCCTGCTGGAACGCGCCCTGCGCATTCACGGTGCCTTCGCGACGCGTCAGCACCTTGCCGTCGTTGGTGTAGCTGTACAGCCGCTGGCGGTCGTCGATGCTGCCGCTGCGCAACTGCGTGCGCTCGCGCTGCGACATCAGACGCCCCATCGCATCGTAGGTCAGCGTGTTGGTGGTCGGCTGGTAGTAGAGGTTGCCTTCCGCCGTACCGCTGACGCTCTTCTGCTGGTAGCTCTCCCAACCTTCGTAGCTGGTCGTGTAGTTGTGCTTGTAGTAGCCGCCATCCCAGTTGGTGAAGGCGTAGGTCGTGAGGCGACCGGCCGTGTCGTACCCGGTGTAGGCGGTCTGGTTGTCCAGGCCGAGCACGCCGATGTCCCAGCTCTGCTTGCCGCCGGAATTGTCGGCATTGATGAGCCAGCTCATGTCGCTCTGCGGGCGGCGACGATTCGTCTGCGCGGTGACACGACCATCGGCGTCGTAGTCGTAGTTCTCGGCCGAGTACAGCCAGCCACCGTAGTAGTACCGGTCGTAGAACTCGTAGTAGTCGCCCGGCGGCGAAGTGTGGTCCCAGTACGATCCGGCGCTGTAGTACGTGAGCGATGCCGTCATCCTGCCGGCCGCGTCGTATTGCAGTGTCTTCTCGATGCCGCCCTGACGCGTCAGTGCGCCGTTGACGAAGACATCGGTTTCGTACTCGATCACCTTATTGCCGCGCAGGTCGTACGCACTGCGGTCGACCCAGTATGTGCTGGCGCTGCGCATGCTCGTACGCGAGACCACGTTGCCTACGACGTCGTACGCCAGCGAATAGGAATCGACGTCGTACGTGTCCAGCTGCAGCTGGCCGTTGACCAGCTTGCCGTTGTTGACGACGACGCGATTCTCGGCGTCGTAGGTGTACCAGAAGTCCTTGACCTCGACGGGGATAGTCCCCGTCGCGGCCATGGTCTGCACGACCGCACCGGCAGAACCGTCCATCGCCAGCGCCATGTCCGGCGCCGCTGCGGCGCCGACGTCGAACGACAGGACCTGAACATCCAGCGGAATGGACTGTTCGACCGGGCCGCCCGGCTTCACGTACTCGTACCTGGACGCCACGTAGAAACGCACATCGACCCAGGCGCCACTGGTGTCCGTTGCGCGGATCGTGATGTAGTGGTTGTTCCAAGGCGTGGTGTCGCCGTTGCGCCCCGTGAAGCTGTGGCCTGAACCGGGCGTCCAGGTGTAAGTGAGCCACGCGGGCTTCTCGATGCAGGCGTACGAGAGCGGGTTGTTGTCCGGATCGACAAAGGTGTCCACTGGGAGGATGAACCCCTCCAGCGGTGTCGGCCAACGGTTTGTCGCATAGAACTGGTATTGCGGCGAGGCGGGCTGCCTGTTGACGTACGGAGCACGGTTGGGAATCGGCGCTGGGCTGACGCTGATTACGAAGTACATGCCAGTGACGCCGCCGCGACCGTCGTTGGCGTACACCGTCACGCCATAGTCGCCCGCGGCAGAGGGCGTGCCGCCGATAACGCGCGAGTTCGAATCGAACCACAGCCCCGGCGGCAGGCCGGCGATGCTGTAGGTCAGCGCGTCGTAGTTCGCATCGCTGAAGGCGGGCACGGTGATGCCGAATGCGGTGCCGACCTGCGTGTACTGGGTGCCGAATCCTGGCGCCGTCGGCGCGGAATTTGCGGCGACCGTCAGCGTGAACGAACCGGTAGTGATGCCACCCTGGCCGTCACTGGCTTGCACGTATACGGTGTAGCTGCCGGCCGTCTGCGCAGTTCCATAGATGGTGCGCGTCCCCGAATCGACCCCCATGCCGGCAGGCAACCCCCAGACGGTGTACGACAATGCGTCGCCGTTGAGATCCTGGAACGCAGCGAACTGGAAGCTGGAATACAGGCCCGACTTGACGGTCGCGTTGCCGAGCGTGATTGCGCTCGGCGCAACGTTGTAGTGAACGTTGAATACGCCTTCGGCGGTGGCATTCCCATCGCTTGCGATGATCTTGGCGCGATAGTCGTCCTGCAGGTAGCCGCCCTGCCCCGTGACCGGATGCACCGGCTGGTAGAAGGCAGGCAATGTGCCGCTGATCGTGCCGGTCGCGGGATCGATGGTCAGGCCGGCGACCGTGATCCACTGGGCCGGGATCTGGCGGAACGCCCAAGCGTTATCGGAGGCGTCCCAGAACCACTCCTCGTACGCGGGACGTTCGATCTGCAGGGAGTAGCTCAGGCCATCATTGTTCGGATCGCGGAAAGCGCCGGGCGGCATGGTCCAGCTGACTGCCTGCCCCTGCGTGCCCGTCCGAGCGGGAAGGCCGATGTCCTGCACCGGTGCCGCATTGGTCAGGGTGAGCACAAAACTGCTGGACGCGCTGCCCCCGCGGCCGTCGTTGGCAGTGACGGTGACGGTTGACGACCCCAGCGAACCGCTGCGGCCATAGATCGTTCGCGACGCCGCATCGAACGCAAGGCCGGACGGCAGGCCGCTAACGCTGTAGCTCAGGCTGTCGCCATTGAGATCAGCGAAGGTGTTGGCCGGGATCTGGTAGCTCCAGTCAGTGTTGCGCCACGCCCATTGCGGCTGCAGCGGGTTGATGACAGACGGCCACTTGTTCGGCGTGCTGACGGTGAAGGTCTTGTTCGTGGTCACTCCGGCGCTGTCGGTCACCGCTACCGTGAGAGTCCAGGTTCCTACCGGCGCCGGAACGCCGCTCAACCGACGCGTGGAGGGATCGAACGTCATCCAACCCGGCATGCCGCTGACGACGTAGGTGAGGGCATTGCCATCCACATCGCTGAAAGCGGGGATGACATAGCTCCATGCCACGCCAGCCTGTGTCGCCTGGTTCGGGATGTCCGGCGCGATCGGCGCCGCGTTGAGCACGTTGAACGTGAAGTAGCCCGCGTTGACCGCCCCCTGCGGATCGCGGGCGACGATGGTGGCCTGAAACGATTTCTCGCGCAGATTGGTCGGGGTGCCGGTAATGCGGCCCGTGTTCGCGTCGATCGAGAGCCCGATGGTGGAGATGTCCACCCAGTTGCCTTCGCGCCATACCTGCTCGTACAGCGGCTCCATCGGGTCCGAGGAGGTATTGACCCAGTCCCAGTAGCCCGGCTCGCGCACCATGGCGCGGTACGTCATGGCATCGCCGTCGGGTTCGACGAACGCGCCCGCAGGCATCGCGAAATCCACGTAACTGCCATGGTTGAGCTCGCGCGCCGGCAGGCTGCCCGCGTTGTAGATCGGCACCGAGTTGACGAACGGCTGCACCTTGAAGGTGATGTCGTAGTCGCCCGCAACATTCGCCGCGCCGATGCGATTGGTCCAGCCGCTGTAATTACCGCGCGAATCGCGTGCCTGAATGCGGACGACAAACGATGAGGCGGGAGTGCCGGAAGGCACCGTGCCGCTGAGGGTGCGCGTAGCGGGATCGAAACTCATCCAGGAAGGCAGGGCCTGCTGGTAAACCTCCGTCATCGGGGTCGGCGGAATGGTGTCCTCGACCCACGAGTACTCGTATGCGCCGAATGCCGAATAGGTGATCCCATCGCCATCCTGGTCGATGAACATGTCGGCGGGCAGCGTGTAGGAGAAAGGACGTCCGATACTCAAGACCCTGTCGTCCACCGGTACCGAAGTGCGGACCGGCGCGTAGTCGGTGCCGACATGGATCTTCACCGTCGCCAGGCTGGACAGCCCGCCGATGTCGGTGCCGCGAATCTGGAACGAGATGTCTCCGGCGTGCGACGCATTGCTGGTCGGCTTGCCCTTGAACCGGATCAGCCCGGCCGCCTGGTCGACGGTCACCGTCATCCACGACGGCACGTTGATCCAGCTCGGCGAAACCGCGTCGCCTTCGATGTCGCCGAAGAGCGTGGCGATGGCGACGCTGGTGTCCAGCATGTCGCCGATGCGGATCGACGGAAGCGACCAGCCCCCCGGGTAATTGATGGTGGGCGCACGATTCGCACGAACCGTCACGTTGATCGTCACAGTGCTCGCCGCGCCGTCGGTATCGGTTGCGGTGAAGGTGATCGGATAGACGTTTCCGTCCTGTTCGGTGGACGGAACCTGGCCGTCCAGGCGCAGTTGCGGGTTGGCCTGATCGGAAAGGTAGGTGAACGTCATCCAGGAAGGGAGTCCGCTCGCGGTCACGCGCATCGTGTCGGCGTTTGGATCGCTGAACAACGCCGACAGCGGCTGCAGCCACACATACGGACGATTGAGGATCGCCTCACCGCCCGACGGCGAGCCGACGACGTTGGGTGCGGCGTTCGGCGCGACGTTGATCGTCACCGTCTTGACGACCGAAGCCCCCTTCTGGTCCTTCGCGCGCACGTATAGCGTGACCACCTGCGTCAGCCCCTGCGGC
>Ga0102593_1000791_pt1 | contig 42021 bp, 46 predicted proteins | sample AraplaCol_mMS_r2_2_FD_76862 | JGI IMG/M metagenome (GOLD analysis project Ga0102593, IMG submission 76862) | Arabidopsis root microbial communities from North Carolina, USA - plate scrape MF_Col_mMS_r2 (SPADES assembly) (version 2) | ecosystem: Host-associated > Plants > Roots > Endosphere...
CCGCTTCCTGGTCGCCGAACAGGCTCGCGAGCGCGCCATCCCGCTCGCAGCGATCCTGCTCGAACCGGTCGCCCGCAACACAGCCGCAGCGGTGGCCGCCGCGGCAACGCTTGCCGCCGACCTGTTCGGCAAGCACACCATCATCCAGATGCTCGCCTCGGATCACGAGATCCTTGCCGACAAGAGCTATTTCGATTGCATCCGCATCGCCCGCGATGCCGCTGCCGACGGCAAGCTCGTAACCTTCGGCATCACCCCGACGGAGCCGGCGACGGGTTACGGCTATATCGAGATCGGCGATGCCCTCGAAAACGGTGCACACAAGGTCAAGCGGTTTGTCGAAAAGCCGGCACTTGAGAAGGCCGAGCAGATGCTCGCCGACGGCGGCTTCTACTGGAACTCAGGCATCTTCATGTTCCCGGTGCCGGAACTCATCGCCGAACTCCAGGAATATGCGCCCGATGTGCTGAAGGCGGCCAGCAAGGCCGTTTCGAAAGCAAGCCGCGACCTCGATTTCACCCGCCTCGACGCCGACCATTTCGCCAAGAGCCCCGATATCTCCATCGACTATGCGATCATGGAAAAAACGTCCAAGGCCGCAATCGTCCCCTCGCCGTTCAAATGGTCGGACATGGGTAGCTGGGATGCCGTCTGGAAATCAGGCGCACGCGACGAAAACGGCAACGTCGCCGCCGCCAACACCACCGTCGTCAATACCCGCAACTCGCTCGTCATGACCCATGGCGTTCATCTTGCCGTCCAGGGCATGGATGATGTCGCCGTCATCGCCAGCGAAGACGCCGTCTATGTCGGACCGCTCAAAGACAGCCAGAATGTCGGCCAATTGGTCAAGATGCTGGCCTCTACGTCCGCCACGGCGAAATTCGCCGAAACCCATCCGACATCCTATCGCCCTTGGGGCGGCTATACCTCCATCTTCAACGGCGATCGTTTCCAGGTGAAGCGCATCTTCGTCACGCCGGGCAAGAAGCTGTCGCTTCAAAAACACCACCATCGCTCCGAACACTGGGTCGTCGTCAAGGGAACGGCTGAGGTGACGGTCGGCGAGACCGTGCGGATGCTGCGCGAGAACGAAAGCGTCTATATTCCGCTTGGAGAAGTCCACCGCCTCGCCAACCCCGGCAAGATTCTTCTCGAACTCATCGAGGTTCAGACGGGCTCCTATCTCGGCGAGGACGACATCATCCGCATCGTCGATGAGTTCGGAAGAACGTAAAATCGCAGCCGGAGCGATGGTCGGGCCTTTTCCGGCGCAACCATCCTCACTGTTGAATTTCCTCTTGGGGTTCTCGTAGAATGGATGTACCGACAGACATGACCGGAGATATCCCCTTGATGCGTACCTTGCCCGTCCTCGCCGGATTTTTTGCAATCATGGTGCCGGGAATGGCGTTTGCCGAAACGGCAAGCATGCGAACCGCAAGCGAGTCGGAAATTCGCCAGCACCTGCCCGGTACGTCCGAATTGAAAGAAGGCAAGAACGGCTACGAATATCGCGACGGCAATAAGAATGGCTACAAGATAACCAATGGCCAAGTGTGCGTCCTGTTCCCCAGCAAGAAGACCGATTGCGTCAACGTGAAGACCGACGGCAAGACGTTTCAGATGATCGACAAAAAGGGCGGCCGAACCAGATTCTGATTTGTAGCCGCGGCAAGATTTCCTTGCCCAGGCAATGTCATTTTGCCGGTGAAGTTTCGCCGTCCTTGTCGAGAACGAAGTCGGCGACCAGGCCCGAATGGTTCGAGCCGAGATTATCATTGAGACGTTTCAGCGATGTCAGATGAAGCGGCGCGCGCGCAAATATGTGGTCGATGGCGATCCCGAGCGCGCTGGCGCCGATCGGCCATGTTGCCGGTTCTGGCGTGATCGTTTTCAGCTTCTGCTCACGCAGGAAAGCTTGGATGCTCGGGGCGATCGCCGAGGAGTTGAAATCACCTGACAGCACCAGAGGGCCGTCGATCGAGCCGAGCGCTTTGGCGAGATCTTCCAATTCAGCCATCTGGAAATCGTCGAAATATGGTTTGGTCAGGTGCGCTGAAACCAGATTGATAGTCTCGCCGCCGAAATCGACGCTTGCTATAACAAGCCTGTTTTTTCGCAGACTGCCCATACTTGCGACCTGCCGGCTGACGAACGGGCGTTTGGAGAGCACCAGCGTATCGCATGTATCCTTCCCGGCATCGCAACCGATATGGTAGGGATAGGCCTTGAACAATTGCTGCAGGTGGAACGTCAGCGGCTTGGCTTCGAGCAGATTGACGACATCGGCATTCGACGCGATCACCATGTCGGTGATTTCAGTCGAGTTTTTCCAGTTATCGATCGCGATGTTGAACGACATCAGACGAAAAAGTGGCGGCTTTTTCATCGCTCTGTCGGCCTGCGAGAACTCGCCCAGCATGATGACGCCGTGAGCGGCGAGAAAAAGCGAGGCAAGCAGAAGGATAAAGCCGTAAATCTGCCTTTTGATGCCCAGAACGACGAGACTGGCGGCGACGAACACTACGCCGAGGTGAACCTGAAAGCTGTAGACGAAGGACAGAAGCCAGAAGTTCGTGACATAGCGTAACGACACGATCGCGATGGCAACGGTCAGAAACGCGCAGAGAATCCAATAAATTATATCTCTCATCGATCCTGACCTGCTTGCAGACGACCGGCCGGCCATAACATGCAAGCAATCATGTTGCAATGCAGCATAGCGGCCGAGAGCCGCGGCTGATCGGCAGACGATATCGATGGTCTCGCCCTCATCCGGCAAGGCAGCGGCCGACAGGCCGCCGACAGTAGAGACAGCGCTGTGACCTTCTCTTTCAAAGACCTATCGACTCGGCCTCTTTTTATCTTGTAAGTGGGGTCACTTGATACGGAATCGGCTCTTTGCCGCCGGCAGGGAGCCGAGAAAAGGTGGGAATGCGCTACTTCATTACAGGGACTGCCGGCTTTATCGGTTTTCATCTGGCCAGGCGCCTGCTGCAAGAAGGGCATGACGTCACAGGCTTCGATGGCCTCACTCCCTATTACAACGTCAAGCTCAAGGAGATGCGCCATGCGGCACTCTCCCAGTTTCCGACCTTCAAACCCGTCATCGCGATGCTCGAGGACCGCCCAGCCCTGGAAGCGGCCGTTCTGGAAGCCAAGCCCGACATTCTGATCCACCTCGCCGCACAGGCCGGCGTGCGCTACAGCCTGGAAAATCCAGAGGCCTATCTTCGTTCGAACGTCGAAGGCTCGTGGAACATCATGGAAATCGCGCGGCGCGTCGAAATCCGCCATCTGATGCTGGCCTCGACATCATCGATCTATGGCGCCAATGCGACCGTCCCCTTTCGCGAGACCGATCGCGCCGACGAGCCGCTGACCATCTATGCTGCGACCAAGAAATCGATGGAGCTGATGGCGCATAGCTATGCCCATCTTCACAAGATTCCGACTACGGCATTTCGTTTCTTCACCGTGTATGGTCCGTGGGGCCGGCCCGACATGGCGCTGTTCAAATTCACCAAGAACATGCTTGAAGGCCAACCGATCGAGATCTACGGCGAAGGCAAGATGAGCCGTGACTTCACCTATATCGACGATCTTATTGAAGCGATCGTCAGACTGTCGGCAATCGGCCCGAGTGAGGAAAACCGTCTCGACGACGCGGCTGTCGAAACGCTTTCGCGCCAGGCGCCCTTTCGCGTCGTCAATATTGGCGGAGGCCAGCCGGTCAGCCTGATGGATTTCGTCGAAACGGTAGAAAAGGCGCTCGGCCGTCCTGCCATCCGCAAGATGCTGGCGATGCAAAAGGGTGATGTGCCGCGTACCTTCGCCGCCCCCGATCTGCTCGTCGCACTGACGGGCTACAAGCCCGATACGACCTTGGAGGTCGGCGTCAAGGCCTTCGTCGACTGGTATCTCGACGTGCGCGGTGAGCTCGACACCTAGAGCATTTCCGTTTTTCTTCGAATCACGGAAATGCTCTATCTCTCTGTTTTCACGCAACCGCTGCGCACTTTTGCTGAAATTGCTCTAGGTGCGGACGATCGTAGGTCGGATCGGCCTAAGTTCTGGCTAAGTGTCAGCGAAGAAACGCAACTGCCTGCACGGCCTCGACCGCCGTCGAAAACACGTAACCGACGACAACGGTGAGGCTCTGCGAATAGGTCTTGAGCCGGGAGCCCTCGCCCTCGACGGTCGCGGGGCTGCGCAGGACGAAAGGAACGCCAGGGCGCACGAAACCGGCGCGTGTCGTCAACGGAACCTCGGGTGAATGGCCGATGGCGGAGGTGTACATCAGATCGCGGGCAAGGCTGGCTGGACCGATGGCGAAGGCCGGCTCGGCAGCGGCGGCGATGGTCAGAGTCAAGGCGATGGCGGCAAGAGTTCTGTGCATGTCGAAGTCCCCGTTTGCTGATCGGCGGGCTTTCGGTTTGCCCGGCTCCAAACGATCGATGCGTCTGTCCACGCCTCGGTCGCTTTCATGAGGCCACTCTACACATCAGTATTTTCAGGGCTTTTAAGCGGATCGGTCAAATTTTACGAAATTTGACTTTCTGTCCGGAAGGGCTCGGGACGCACAAGGAAAAATATCTGCTGGCCTGCAGGCCAACAACGCAACATCAGAAAACGTGTTGATGACCTGGACGCTGCATCGCAGTCTACAGAATGCGATCCAGCTTCTTGTTGAGGTGCAGGTTCGGCATCAATCCTGCGCTTTGCGCGGCATGATAGGATTCTCGCGCCGCATCGAACGAGATCGACCACATGATGGCGCTGAGCAGCAGCGCGATGATATAAATCTGAATACGCATCGAACCGGCGATACGGAAAGAGCAAGGCAGTTTTGTGTCAAAACATAGCCACAGGAATCACAAAAAGTGGCACTTCTTTTATTTCGCAGCCGGCAGGCGCCAGACATATTAGTGTCGTGAAAATTAGCGATATTGTATCGCTACCTGTTAGCAGCCGACCCCGAGGCTTGGTTCCTCTTCCCACCCCGAGAACCCTGAGAGGCCCGTTCTCCACGGGCCTCTTTGCCTTCTTTCCGGAACAGCTGAGATCGCCAGATCCGATAGACGCTGAACCGCGCATCTCGATCCCAATCAGGTACGCGTCCCGCCATCAGCGATGTCACGTTACTTTAGTATCGTCAGCCTATATGTATTGAAACAAGCGCAACCGACGATAGAGTTTGTTCATTCGAGATCTGGGGTGCGCATGCCTGCAGAGCCAATTGCCCCGGCAACGGGTGGCATGGCAGGCGCATGCGATCTTCATCGTCATGGCGGATGCAATCGTGGTCTGAGCAAACAACGGGCGGGAGGCAGGCATGGGAAGGATTACCAAGGCAGGCGCATGGTGCAACGGCGAGGTCGCCTACCTCGCCTGGATGGCTGACGGCCCGATTGCCGATTGCCTCGGCTTCATGATCACCCGCGTACACGAGACCGGGCCGGAGGCCGGAGCCCGGCGCATCCTGCCGACCTGGATCGCTTTTACCGACCAGTCGAATCCAGACTGGCTGGAGCAGGACAGTTCGGTCTGGCCGATCCAGCAATATCAATGGCGCGACCTGACGCTGCGCCGCTCCCGCGACGAGGCGACCGTTCGGCCGATCGATTTCAGGATTCACTATGAAATTACGCCGGTCGGCCTTGCGGGCCCCGGCCGGAAACCGGTTCCTGCCTCCGACACCGCCCCCTATCGCGACGAAAACGGCAAGCCGCGTTATGTGGGGCCGCCACGGCCGCTCTTTTTTCTGGACGAACCCTGCAAGACCGAGAGCATCGACGTCACCCATGATTTCCCGGGCGGCGGCGCTATCAAGGCGACCTATACCAACGGCATCCTTTCGACGCAGAACCTGCTGCGCCAGCTGGAAAAGGTCCAGGGCGTCAAGCCGGAGAATATTGCCCCCGGCCCGGCGATGCGCATTACCGAAGGCCTGCTGAAGACGCTGAAGGCCCACATTCCGAAAAAGGGCGATCCAATCCGCCTGTTCCTGACCGCCGATGTGCTGAGCTTCCTGACGATGCTGATCGACCGCGCCGAGACGGGCAACGGCGAGCTCTATCTCGCGCTCTACGAGCTGCACGATCCCGAACTGATCGAGCGGCTGACGGCACTGGTCAAGGCCGGCAAGGCGCATGTGATCCTTTCCACCTCGGGCTCGACCGATCTCAACAAGAAGGGCGACCCGCTGCCGAGGAAACCGGTCGTCTGGGACACCGGCAACCATGATGCACGCATCGGCCTCCATGCCGCTGCTCCCGCGGCAGAGCGCATGCAGGATCGCCTCTTCAACAACAACAGCCATATCGGCCACAACAAGTTCGCCGTCTATGTCGAGGGTGGCGTCGCGCGAGCCGTGATGACCGGCAGCACCAACTGGACCGAAACCGGCCTCTGCACCCAGTCGAACAACGTCATCCTGATCGAGGACAAGAATGTCGCCGCCCGTTTCCTCGCCTATTGGAAGCTTCTGCGGGACGATCCGCAACCTGTGGGCGTTCCGCTGACCGTTTCCAACCATGGTGAGACCGCCGAGGGCTTTGCCCCGAGCAAGGGCGTGCAGGGCCCCGCCCTGCGCTTGGCGAATGCCGCGCCGACTGGGCCGGTGACGCTGAAGGACGGAAAGACCACCGTCGAAATCCTGTTTTCACCCAACACCAAGGCGCCGACCAAAAACAAGACCTCGCCGACACCCGTCGATCTCAGCCGCGTCTATTCGCTGATGGAGCATGCCGACAGCGCCATCCTGTTCCTCACCTTCTATCCCGGTGTGCGCGGCGAACAGAACGTCATCGGCCAGGCAGCGGAGCTTGCCGTCAAGCGACCGGACCTGCTCGTCCAGGGCGCGATCAGCAATCCGGCAGCACTGCCGCCGGCAAAACCCGGTGAACCCACAACCTATGTCCATCAGCCGGGTGGCGAGGTCAGGGACCTGCCGCAGCGGGCGATCTGGTGGCCGGACGGCGATACCGGCCGTGTCGTCATGGTGCGCGCAGCGGCCATCTCCGCCCAGTTCGGCGATCTTCGTCCCGAATTGCTGAGCGCCGGCCACGCGATCATCCACGACAAGATCGTCGTCATCGACCCACTCCATCCTGACAATTGCACTGTCATCACCGGCAGCCACAACTTGGGTTACAAGGCCTCCTACCAGAACGACGAGAACCTGCTGATCGTCCGCGGCAACCAGTCGCTTGCCGTCGCCTATGCGATCCACATTCTCGACGTCTATGACCACTATGTCCTGCGCGCCAAGCTGCAGGAGGAATTGCGCCAGTCGTTGATTGCCACGGGCCGGCCGCCCAAGGCGGAATCGGGTGGCTTCCTCAACGCCAAGGCAAGCTGGCAGGGGCGTTGGTTTGCCCCTGCCAAGGCTCCGTCGAGCCGGGATTACTTCCTAGGCCTCTGATCGCCACCCAAGCATTGCGTCCATCGAATTGGTTCCTGACTTCGCATCAGCGAAGGTAGGGATGATAACAGCCGCCCCAAAAATATATCAATCGATTGACTTATTTCCCTGCCAATGCTATAAAATTGTCATGACCCAAGAACACGACAACCAGCCACCGGCCTCCGCCCGTGCAGAGATCGCACGCCAGAAGATGCTGTCCGCTGCCCTCGACGTCTTCGGCCGCTATGGCTTCGACGGCGCCTCGACGCGCCAGCTCACGGAAGCGGCCGGCGTCAACCTGCAGGCCATCCCCTATTACTTCGGCAGCAAGGAAGGCCTCTACATCGCCACGGCCGAATATCTGATGATGCGGATCAATACGCATGTCGGTGACATGAGGGCGCGCGTCGGCGCGCATCTGCTGGCGCTCGATGCTGCGGGCAAACCGCTTGGTGAAGCTGAGGCCCGCCATTTCCTGACCGAGATTTTGCAGACCATGGTGACGCTGTTCGTCGGCAGGGAATCCGAATCCTGGGCGCGCTTCCTGATCCGCGAGCAGATGGAACCGACGGAAGCCTTCACACGGGTCTATCAGGGCCTCATGCGGCCGATGATTGAGATGGGCCGGCGGCTGATCGGCGCCATCCTTCATGAGGATCCCGCCTCGGAACATGTGCGCCTGCGCACCTTCACCCTTCTCGGCAGCATCCTCGTCTTTCGCGTTGCCCATGCAGCCGTGCTCGCCCAGATGGAGTGGGATGGCGTCGGCCCCGAACAGGTGGAAACCGTGCGCGGCCTGGCCGCAGAGCTGGTCGATGCCATCGGCCCGCTGAATGGAAGTGCAGCATGAAACGCATCCTTCCCATCGCCATCCTTCTTCTCGTTGCGGCAGGGGCCGCCGCCTGGTGGTACGCCCTGCCCCAAAAGCTCGGCTGGTTGCCAGAGGCCAGCCGCGAATTCGTCCTTTACGGCAATGTCGATATCCGTCAGGTCTCGCTCGGCTTCCGTGTCAGCGGCCGCCTCGCCGAACTCCACGCCGACGAAGGCGACGTCATCAAGAGCGGAGACGTTCTCGCAAAGCTCGATGCAGCTCCTTATGAATTCGCGGTCCGCTCGGGCGAGGCGAATGCCGCAGCCCTTCAGGCGACGCTCGACAAGCTGAAGGCCGGTCCGCGGCCGACCGAGATCGCCCAAGCGCGCGCCGCCTATGACGAAAGTCTCGCCGATCTCCGCAATGCCAACCTCGCCTATGACCGCGCCCGCCAGTTGCGCCCGCAGGGCACAATCTCCGAGGCGAGCCTCGACCAAGCGACTGCCGCAAGGGCGATGGCCGCCGCACGCTCCGATTCCGCCAACGAAGCACTGAAACTGCTGCTGGAAGGCTCCCGTGTTGAGGATATCGCCGCCGCCGACGCCCAGTTGAAGGCGGCTCAGGCAACACTCGCCTCCGCCCGCACTTCGCTCGATGATACCGAGCTGCGCGCCCCGAACGACGGCGTCATCCTCTCGCGCGTGCGGGAAAATGGCGCGATCGTCTCGCCGGCGGACACGGTCTTCGTGTTGTCTCTGACCGAACCTGTCTGGGTGCGCAGCTATGTCGCCGAGCCTGATCTCGGCCGCATCCATCCCGGCATGAAGGTTTCTGTCGCCTCCGATACGTCGCCTGACAAGCCCTATGAAGGCACGATCGGCTTCATCTCGCCGGTCGCCGAGTTCACCCCGAAATCGGTGGAGACGCCGGAGCTCCGGACCGACCTCGTCTATCGCCTGAGGATCGTCATCGACAAGCCCGGCCCAGATCTGCGCCAAGGCATGCCGGTCACCGTGCGCTTTCCCACGCCGACAGCGGGCGGACAATGAGCGCCGCCGAGACCGGCCGGGACGACAAGCCGCTCGTCCGGATCGACGGCGTCACCAAGCGCTTCGGCACCGCGCCGGCCGCCCTTGACGCCGTCTCCGGCGCGATCGGCGGCGGCGCAATCACCGGCCTCGTCGGCCCTGATGGCGCCGGCAAGACAACGCTGATCCGCCTGATGACCGGTCTGATGTTGCCCGACATGGGAACGATGGAGGTTCTCGGCTTTGACACCAGGAAGAATGCCGCCGGCATCCAGGCGGCGATCGGCTACATGCCGCAGCGCTTCGGCCTCTATGAGGACCTGTCGGTGCAGGAAAACCTCGATCTCTATGCCGATCTGCGCGGCCTGCCGAAGAGCGAACGCGCCAGCGCCTTCGACGAACTGCTCACCTTCACCGATCTCAAGCGTTTCACCGGCAGGCTGGCTGGAAAACTTTCCGGCGGCATGAAGCAAAAGCTCGGCCTTGCCTGCGCGCTTCTGAAAAAGCCGCGCCTGCTGCTGCTCGACGAGCCGGGCGTCGGCGTCGACCCGATCTCGCGCCGCGACCTCTGGAAGATGGTTGAGAACCTGACGAAAGAGGGCATCGGCGTGCTTTGGTCGACCGCCTATCTGGATGAGGCGGAAGCCTGCGATCACGTGCTGCTTTTGAACCAGGGCAAGCTGCTCTTTTCGGGAAAACCGATGGAAATGACCGAGCGCGTCAAGGACCGGGTCTTCAGGGTATCCGATGTCAGCGGCCGCCGCCGGCAGGTGCTCGCCGAACTCCTGCAGGCCGATGGCGTCATCGACGGCGTGATCCAGGGCGAGGCGATCCGCATCGTCGCGGCGAAGGGCAAGAAGCCCGATATCGGCAAGGCGGGCGATGGCGCAACGCTCGCCCCTGCCCCGCCGCGCTTCGAGGATGCCTTCATCGACATGCTGGGCGGCGGTCCCGGCGGCCGCTCGCGGCTGGCAGAGGCGCAGGAGCCAGTGAAGGATGATGGCGATCGGCCGGTGATCGAGGCCAAGGGACTGACCAAGCGCTTCGGTGATTTCACCGCTGCCGATGACATCAGCTTCGATATCCGCCGTGGCGAGATCTTCGGCCTGCTCGGTCCGAACGGCGCCGGCAAGTCCACCACCTTCAAGATGCTCTGTGGCCTGCTGAAGCCGACCGGCGGCGAAGGCCGTGTTGCTGGTTTCGATCTTCGCCGCGATGCCGCCGAAGCCCGCAACCAGCTCGGCTATATGGCGCAGAAATTCTCGCTCTACGGCGATCTCACAGTCATGCAGAACCTCGAATTCTTCTCTGGTGTCTATGGGCTTTGCGGAAAACACCGGCGCGAGCGCATCGATCTCATGGCCGGCATCTTCGATTTCGGCCGCCATATCGGCCAACCGGCCAAGGACCTGCCGCTTGGTCTGAAGCAGCGGTTGGCGCTCGCCTGCGCCGTCATGCACGAGCCGCGCGCGCTTTTTCTCGATGAGCCGACCTCCGGCGTCGACCCGATCACCCGGCGGGAATTCTGGACGCATATCAATGCGCTGGTCGAAAAGGGCGTCACCGTGCTCGTCACCACCCATTTCATGGACGAGGCGGAATATTGCGACCGCATCTCGCTGATCTACCGCGGCCGCTCGATTGCGCTCGGCTCGCCCGATGAATTGAAGGCCCGGTTCGCGACCAAGGAGCAGCCGGACCCGACGATGGAGGATGCCTTCATCGCCCTCGTCCAGCAATCGGAAGCGGAGGATGTCGCATGAGCGCCTCTTCCGGCAGGCTTCGGCGTCTTTCAGCTCTGGTGCGCAAGGAAAGCTTGCAGGCGATCCGCGATCCGAGCAGCATCCTCATCGCCTTCGTGCTGCCGCTGATCCTGCTCTTTCTCTTCGGCTACGGCGTCTCGCTCGATACCACCCGCACGCGCATCGGCCTCGTGACCGAGGATATGACGCCGCTGACGCAGGATCTGTCGGCCAGTTTCCAGGCCTCACGCTATTTTGATGTCGCCATGGGACGCGACCGGCGTCTGTTCGAGGAAGACCTCGTGCTCGGCAAGGTGCGCGGCATCGTCGTCATTCCGGCCGACTTCACCACGCGCTACACCGCCGGCAACCGCCCCGATATCCAGGTGATCGTCGACGGCTCCGATCCGAACACGGCGAATTTCGTGCAGAATTATGCCCAAGGCGCCGTCGCCAACTGGGAGCGGCAGAGGCAGGCGGACGTCGCCGTGCAGAGTCCTGCCATCTCGGTCGAGCAACGCTTCTGGTTCAATCCCGAACTGACCAGCCGCAATTTCCTCGTGCCGGGCTCGATCGCCATCGTCATGACGCTGGTCGGCACGCTCCTGACCTCGCTCGTCGTCGCTCGCGAATGGGAGCGCGGCACAATGGAGGCGATGATGGCGACGCCGGTGACGGCGGTCGAGCTGCTCGCAGGCAAGATCCTGCCCTATTTCCTGCTCGGCCTCACCTCGATGACGCTCTGCGTGCTGCTTGCGGTCTTCCTCTTCGGCGTGCCGTTCCGTGGCTCTGTCGCTGCGCTTTACGCATTGTCGGCCGCCTTCCTGATCCCGGCGCTCGGCCAGGGCCTGTTGATCTCGACGGCAACGAAGAACCAGTTCCTCGCCTCGCAACTGGCGCTGATAACCGCCTTTCTACCGGCCTTCCTGCTGTCTGGCTTCCTTTTCGAGATCAATTCCATGCCGACCGTGATCCAGTGGATCACCTTCATTGTGCCGGCGCGTTACCTGATCCCCAGCCTGCAGACGGTGTTCCTCGCCGGCGACATCTGGCCGATGTTCCTGCGGGCGATATCGGTCATGCTGACGATCGGCGCCATCATGTTCATGCTTGCCGCCCGCAGCACCAGAAAAAGGATCGGCTGAGATGTGGACAAGGCTTTACGCCCTGATCGTCAAGGAATTGCTTGCCGTCCTGCGCGACCCCAAGGGCCGCGCCATCCTGATCGGCCCGCCGATCGTCCAGCTTCTCGTTTTCTCCTATGCGGCGACGCTCGAGGTCCGCAATGTCGACGTCCTGATCCTCAACCGCGACAGCGGCCACTGGGGCCAGGAACTGATCGAGCGCATCGATGGCTCGCCGACTTTCCGGAAGATCGAGATCGCCTCCAGCCAAGCGGAGGTCCGCGTGGCGATCGACAACCAGACGGCCATTGCCGCCGTCGAGATCGGCCCTGACTTTTCGCGCAATATCGAGGCGGGAGCGCCGGCCGACCTGCAGATGGTGCTTGATGGCCGCCGCTCCAACGCCTCGCAGATCGTCGCGGGCTATCTCTCGCAGATCGGTGCAGCGCTCGCTGCCGAGACCCCGGCCGGCAAACGCGCCGGCGCCGATATCGTGTCGACCGTGCCGCGCAACTGGTTCAACCCGAACCTCACCTACCAATGGTTCATGGTGCCGAACCTGATCGCCAGCATCGCGCTGCTGATCGGCCTGATCGTCACCGCGCTGTCGATCGCCCGCGAGCGCGAGCTCGGCACCTTCGACCAGCTGATGGTCTCGCCGCTGCGCATCCACGAGATCCTGATCGGCAAGCTGATCCCGCCGATGATGATCGGCCTCTTCCACATCACCGTCTATATCCTGGCCGCCGTCTTCCTCTTCGAGGTGCCGCTGCGCGGCTCGCTCTTCCTGCTTTACGGCAGCGCGATCTTCTATCTCGGCTCGGTCGCCGGCCTCGGTCTCTTCATCTCGGCGATGTCGATGACGCAGCAGCAGGCGATCCTCGGCGCCTTCCTTTTCATGGTTCCGGCCATGCTGCTCTCAGGCTTTGCGACGCCGATCGAGAACATGCCAGGGTGGTTGCAGCCGGTGACCCTAATCAATCCGCTGCGCTATTTCCTGGTGATCGTCAAAGGCGTCTTCCTCAAGGATATTCCGCTGAGCGAGGTGGTGAACCAGACGATCCCGCTGGCGCTGATCGCCACCGTTACGCTCAGCGCCGCCGCCTGGCTCTTCCGCCGGCGGCTGGAATAAAGCCTCCGAACCCCGGCTTCAGCCGCCTCACATAATGTGAACCGGCCTTCCAAAGCGTGACTCTCTCCTGCTGGAACCTCGGATTGGCGTGGTCGTTACCCAAACGCAACCCCAGCAAAGGAGAAGCAAAATGTACAAGATCCTACTTGTCTCCAGCGCCCTTGCGCTGTCGTCACTTGCAACCAATGCGCTCGCTGATGGAGCCGTGACCGGTGCAGCCGGTGGTGCCATCACCGGCGCAATCGTCGGCGGCCCCGTGGGTGCTGCCATTGGCGGTGTGGCCGGCGGTGTCGCCGGTGCCGTTGTCGATCCGCCGCCGCGCGAGGTCGTTACCTATGTCCAGCAGCAGCCGGCCCCGACCGCCTCCGTGGTGGTCCAGGAACCGATCGTCGTCGGCAAGCCGCTTCCGGCAGACGTCGTCGTGACGCCGGTGCCTGACAATCCGAAATATGCCTATACGGTCATCAACAATCAACGCGTGATTGTCGAACCCCGCAGCCACCGTGTGGTGCAGGTCATAGAATAATCAGGCAACCGAAGCCGCCTGTTGCGGCTCGGCAACTTCCGGCCCCGCTTCGGCGGGGCTTTTTTTCGTGCGCTCGCGCCACCTGCCGATCTGCGAGAACAGTACGACAAGGTGCCGTGGCAACTTGGAGCCTTTCCTAGGAAAGGCTCCAAACCCCTGTGGCAGCGCTTCTATCGGAATTCGGTCGCCGTAAAGCTTGCCCTGTTTGAGCGATAGAATATGCATGCTGGAAAGCATGAGCCGATCCTCCATCCTGATTGATGGGATCAGCGTCGCCGAAGCGACGGGGCTGGGTCCTTAAAGTCCGACTAAAAGCTGCAAAAACTTGCAAAAGCCTATGGCCGCGGCCGCATCCCGGCGCGCGCCAGCCCTTCCAGAACCGGCGCAAAACGCTGCGGATCCTTGGCCGGCTGACCCGCCAGAATACCTTCCAGCGTCACATCAGGTGCCATCGCCTCGAGCGCATGGAGGAACTGGCGCGCCTGCTCCATATTGCCGAGATGCGCATGTGCGGCGATCAACATCCAGTAGGTCGGATCGAAATGGGCATTGAGCGCCAGCGAACGAGAGGCGTATGAAATTGCCGCCTCGTAATTGCCGCGAAAGATTTCGGCCATGGCGATGCCCGTCAGCGAAAAACGCGCATCCGGATCGCGGGGTCCCAATTTCACGGCGCGATGCAGTCGCTCGAGCGCATGTTCGATATCGCCGCAGTGCAAGGCCGCAATGCCGGAGCAGGCCGCGACCAGAAGATCGTTGGGATTGGCGGCTGCGGCGGCCTCCAGCACGGCCATGCCACCTTCGTAATCCTTGCCCGTCTGCAGCAATGCCATGCCGCAATGGGCCATCACGCGGGGATCGCCGGCCGAATGCTGAAGCCCGCGACGGGCAAGGCTGATGCATTCCGCCTTATCGTCCGTCCCGAGCCGCGGCCAACCCATGGTAATGCGATGTTCGAGCGCCCATGCGGCATGGGAAAGCAGCATCGCATTTTCCGGCTCCATGGCGAGCGCTTCCTGCAGCAAGGCATAGGCGGCGGCATTACTTTCGATCGATTCGTCGATGATCGCGGCAAGCGCGCGCAGATAGAGATCGTAAACTGCCGGACTGTTCGGCCGGTCACGTCGTGACCTCCGGATTTCGGCGATCTCGATCGCCGGCTCAACGATCGAGGCGACGCGTTCGGTGATATGGTCCTGGAAGGCGAAGATGTGGCTGATGCCGTCTTCAAAATGATCGGCCCAGAGATTGGTCGCGGTCACGCCGTCGACCAGCTGCACATTGATACGCACCTGCCCGCCTTCCCGCCGGATGCTGCCTTCGAGCACGTAGCGTACTCCGAGCTTCGCCGCCACCTGTCGCACATCGATGCTGCGTCCCTTGTAAATAAAGGCGGAATGGCGCGAGACGACCGAAAAGGAGCGGAAGCGCGCAAGGGCGGTGATGATCTCCGTCACCACGCCATCGGCAAAATAATCCTGGTCAGCATCGCCGCCGAGATTGACGAAGGGAAGAACCGCGACGGAAGGCGGCTGCGGCGCCACGGGCGCCATCCCGGCATCGTCCTGGCGCGGCAGGCGATAACCGACCCTGGGAACCGTGACGATCCACTCCGTGCCATCGGGCCTTGCGCCGAGAATCTTCCTGAGCGTGGCAATCTGAACCGTGAGGTTGCCTTCCTCCACGGCAAGCCCCGGCCAGGCCCTGTCCATCAGATCCGCCTTGGTGACGACGCGGCCCTCAGCCTCCAGCAGCAAACCGAGCAGAGCTGCCGGCCGTGGTCCCGTCGCAATGGACTTCCCTTCCCGCCACAGGCTTCCTGTCACGGGATCGTAAAGGAACGGACCAAAGGAAAGCGTCGAGCTGCCCATGCAGAAGCATAGCGTCAAAATCTCGCAAACGAAAAGCGGATCAACGCGCCGATGCGCTGGATAAGCTGCCGTCGGATGAACGGCGGCCTATCCAGCGGACAGGATCAGACCTTCAGCTCGCGCCGCTCGCGCTCGGTCACCATCGCAAGATCGAGCACCTTCTGCAGGTTGGCGGCGTGGCGGAAGTTCGGATCCGGCTGGATGCCGCTTGCCACGGCCTCGGCAAAACGCTCGTAGTTGGTCGCCACCGGTTCAACCTCGATCTTCGTCCAGGTGGCGGTTTCGACATCCTCGCCGAGGCAGCCATGCAGCTCGGAACCGCTGGGACGATGGATGACCTCAAGGCTGCCCCTCTCGCCATAAATCCGCAGCTTCAACTCGTTCAGATGCCCTGTCGCCCAACGGCTGGCATGGATGACGCCGAGTGCACCATTGGCGAAATCGACAGACATGGTGAAGCTGTCATTGGCATCGAGCAAATATTCGCCGATCTGGCCGCCCGGCGCCTTGTTAAAGGTCTTCAGCCGCGCAAAGACGTGGTCGATGTCGGTCGCCGCACCATAGGCGGCGAAATCGAGGATATGGATGCCGACATCGCCGAGCACGCCGTTCGAGCCATGGCCGGTGGAAAGCCGCCACAGCCAGGTCGATTCTGTGCGCCAGTCGCCCCAGGCGCGCGACACGAGCCAACTCTGGAGATAGGAGGCTTCCACGTGCCTGATCGTGCCGAGCTCGCCGGCGAGCACCATCTCACGGGCGCGCTGTAGCGGCGCGACGTTTCGATAAGTCAGGTTGACCATGTTGATGACGCCGGCTTTTTCGGCCGCCTCCGTCATCTCCAACGCCTTCGCATAGTTCTCCGCCAGCGGTTTTTCGCAGAAGACGTGCTTGCCGGCGGCAATCAGAGCCATCGTCGTCGGGTGATGGATGCGGTCGGGCGTCACGTTCGTCGCCGCATCGAATTCACCCCAGGCGATCGCCTCCTCCAGTGACAGAAACCGCTTTTCGATGTTGAACTTGTCGGCGAAGGCCGAAAGCCGCTCAGGATCGGTGTCGACGGCACCGACCACCGTCACGCCGTCGATAAGGGGGAAGCGGGCGAGCTGGTTTTTCGCCATCACCCCGGTGCCAAGAACGAGTAGTCGCATGGATGCTCCTCAGCGGTAACCGGCTTCGCCGGCCTGGTGCAGTTTCGGGCCGCGTTCGACGATCGGCTCCAGTGCTTTTTCTACCGGGACATTTGGAGCGTCGGTGATACCAGTCAACGCCCCCTCAGGGTTATAGGCCCACTTCACGCCGTTGATCAGCACCTTCTGGACATTGACGTCGTGATAAGTCGGATAGGTCTCGTGACCGGGGCGGAAATAGAAGATGTTGCCGGCGCCACGGCGCCAGGTCAGGCCCGAGCGGAACACTTCGCCGCCCTGGAACCAGGAGATGAACACCGTTTCGAGCGGCTCCGGCACCGAGAACTGCTCGCCGTACATTTCTTCGTTCTCGAGCTCGAAATGCTCGCCGATGCCTGCTGCGATCGGATGGCGCTGATTGATTGTCCACAGACGCTCGCGTTCACCCGCCTCGCGCCATTTCAGCGCGCAGGGCGTACCCATCAGCCGCTTGAAGATCTTGGAGAAATGCCCCGAATGCAGCACGAGCAGGCCCATGCCTTCCCAGACGCGCTTGGCAACACGCTCGACGACGACGTCGGAGACCGCGCCGTGATCCTTGTGGCCCCACCAGGTCAGCACGTCGATTTCGGCAAGGCGGGCTTCGCTGAGGCCGTGTTCCGGCTCCTGCAGCGTCGCTGTCGTCGCCGAGATATCGGAATCGGTATTCAACGCGTTGGCGATCGTCGTGTGCATGCCTTCAGGATAAATATCCCGGACGATGGCATTGGTATTCTCGTGGATATTCTCTCCCCAGACGACGGTGCGAATGGCCATGATGTGCTCCTGTAGAACCTGGAAGTATCGATAGGCGGGAAGGCAGGATTCAAAGCGCTTTGGAAAATGGCGCTGGCTGCGCCTCGTCTCCTCCACGTCCAAAGAACACATAGACCTTTGTCAGTATTTTGACAAAGGGGAAAATTTACCGGCCTGAGGCGGAGAAACGGCCTGCAAATATCACAGCAATATCAATGCGAAACGGATTTCGAGAATAGATTGACGACCACAACGCCCGATATGATCAGCCCGAGTCCCACGACTGCCGGCAGGTCGAGGCGCTGCTTGAAGAAAACGAGACCGACCGAGGAAATCAGCACGATTCCCAAAGCGCTCCAAATCGCATAGGCGATACCGACGGGGATACTTTTCAGCGTCAGCGACAGGCAATAGAAGGCAGCCGCATAACAGGCGACGACGAGTGCCGTCGGCCCGATGCGGGTGAACTGCTGCGATAGCTGCAGCGCGGTCGTGCCAATGACTTCGAGCACAATAGCTGCAAACAGCAGCCCGTAGACGGCGGCCTGGCTCATGGCGAATCCCTTTCGAATTACTTGCCGGTCAGTTCGACAAGGCGATCGATGAGATCCCGCCTCAGAACGCCGTTGATATCATGGCTTTCCAACGTATCTGCGAACCAAAGTCCGTCGGCGGCGAAACGCACGACTTGTGCGTCGAGGGAGGAATCGGTGCCGATATATTCCTCCGACCGCGCCTGTACCCATTGGCGCCAGCGAAGACGCAACCGGGGTTCGGCAAGAAGCGCGATCGTCACCTGCGTCCAATTCCTGGAATCGTCGGGACGATCCTTGAGACCCGATACCGCCCTGAGATAGGCGCGGGTGAAGCGGCCCTGCGGCAGCGGATCGCCGCGCATCAGTTCCTCTATATCGGCATCGAACTTTTCGAGCAGGCTCTCGAACAAGGCGTCGAGCAGCGCATTCTTCGTCGGGAAGTGATGCAGCAGCCCGCCCTTGCTGACCCTAGACGCGGCCGAAACCGCATCGAGCGTGACGGCGGCCATGCCTTCATTGGCGGCAAGGCGCGCGGCGACCTCCAGCAACTGCTGGCGCACGAGGACGGGCTGCTTCTTGCGATGATGAGCGTTCGACATGAGAAATAAAGATACCGTCCGGACGGTTTTGTCAAGAAGAAACGGCGGCAACCCCTACGTTGCCAGCAATATGCGCGAAATGCCGCGGCACCTTGATGACAGTTGCGATCATTTTCCGCCCGGTGCATGAAGAGCTTGGGGATTGGAATGGCATGGGATGGTTTCGTGACGGAGAAGGTCACCACACTCTATGAGGCGATCGGCGGCGATCCTGTCGTACGGGCGCTGACGCACCGCTTCTATGAGCTGATGGACACGCTGCCGGAGGCGAGAAACGTGCGGGCCGTGCATCCGCCGAGCCTTACGGGCAGTGAAGAGAAATTCTACGAATATATGAGCGGTTATCTCGGCGGCCCGCCGCTGTATACCGATAAGCGCGGCCATCCGCGCCTGCGCAGCCGCCATTTCGTCGCCGAGATCGGCCCTGTCGAGCGCGACGAATGGTTGCTCTGCTTCCGCCGCGCCCTGGACGAGACGATCGCAAGCCAATCGCTGCGCGATCTCATCTGGGCGCCGGTCGAACGGCTCGCCTACCATATGCAGAACAGGGCGCCTGACAACAAGGAACAACCATGAGCTTGAACGCGCGTCTGGAACCGGTGCTTTATCTCTTTGCCGGCCTGTTCGGCGTAGCCGGCGTGGCGCTTGCCGCCCTTGCTGCCCATGGCGGCGGCGAGGCCAATCTTGCGGCATCCGCATCCGCCATGTGCCTTGCCCACGCCCCTGCCCTGCTGGCATTGGCTCTCGGCAACACCAGGCTCAGAACCGCCTGGCTGGCCGGTTTCCTGATGATTGTCGGAACGCTGCTTTTTGCGGGCGATCTCGTCACCCTGCGCTTTACCGGCTCCGGCCTCTTCCCCTATGCCGCGCCAACCGGCGGCTGGGCGATGATGCTTGGCTGGCTGGCCGTTGCGGCAGGCGCTGTCTTCCGCGCCAAGGCATAGAGCATTTCCGTTTTCCCCGAGCGAGGGAATTTCTCTATGTTTTGTTTTCTCGCAATCCGGACCCAAAACCGCTGCGCACTTTGGCTGGAGTTGTCCTAGTCACGCGGCTGCGGCACACGGCCGAAGCGCAGCAGATTGCCGTGCGGATCATGGATGTAGAACTCCTCCATGTTCCATGGCCGCACCTCCATATTGCTCAGGCGCTCGACGCCTTTTTCGCGATATTCCGCGTGGAGGGCGCCGATGCCGCCGCCTCGGAGATAGACGGAGCTGTTCTGGCAAAGCGTGGCATCCTGCGTCCGCCAGAAATGCAGCTCCATGTCGTCGCGCCGCAGGACGAGATAGTCCGCCGCCCGATAGACGATCTCGGTAAAGCCGAGCGCATCGCAGTAGAAGGCAAGCGTCTCATCGATATCCAGCGACGGCAGGACCGGCAGAACCGCGATGCGATCCGGCCCTTCGTTCATATGCCGTCGACGACGTTGAAGCCTTCGAAGACTGGCGGTCCCTTGTAGATCGCCTTGTGATCGCCGGCATTGCGGTGCGCTGCGCGAAAGCTCTCGGACTTCGTCCAGTTCTGAAAATCCGCTTCGCTTTTCCAGACCGTGTGCGAGGAATAGAGCGTGTAGCCTTCCTCGTCGTTGACCTTGCCGCGCAGCAGGCGGAATTCGACGAAACCGGGCACCTCGGGCAGGCTGGAATCGCGATTGCGCCAGACCGTCTCGAAATCGCCTTCGCTCCCGGTTGCAACCTTGAAGCGGTTCATTGCGATATACATGAAATCTCCTTACGCCTTCCTCTTGCCCGCCCTTCCCGCACGCGAGGGAAAGGCGAGAACATTATCGCCGTTTGCCGCCGCCGGGCCAAGCGGTCTTGTCGCCGCCTCTCCGGGCATGCGCGCTTCCCAGGTCGGAAAGAACATCACATTCTGGTAGATCTGCTGGCGTTCGGCATGCTGCTGGAAAAGCTCGTAGAGTTCGGGCACGAGGCCCTCGCCTGTCTGCGCGGCAAGCTTGTGCAGGCCGATCATGGTGAAGCCGTCGGGGCGCTGGTCGTTCATCGGGAATTGTCTCGTTCGTTCATCGTCTGCAGCGCACGCTCCAGGCTGGATTTGCTGCCGTTGCGAAGCGGGATGAAGGCCTTGCCGAACTTCTTGCAGCCGGTCTTCACGCGCAGGCAGGCATCGTGGCTGATACAGTCGATCGGGCAGAACACGCAGTCGACCGAGGGAAGGACGGTATCGATGCGCGAAACCGCTTCGCGTAAGCCGCCGTCGTGATGAATGAGCTCTGCGCCGAAATTGCTGCAGATCTGGCGAAGATGCGCCACCTGGCAGTCACGGCCGCCGACATAGAGGAAACTGCGGCCATCCAGTTTGGATCGCCCAAGGGATGCCTGACCGGCGTCCTCGCCCGCGCTGTCGCGGACCTCCCGGTTCGAACCCTTCTTGCCCTTGCGAGCCATATACCACCCGTTCGCTCGTTGATCGTCACACGATTCCTGCGTGTGCGAGCGGACCTTATTAAACTTGATTTTTAGAGTAAAGTATAAAGTTGATTATTTTTGTCATATTATCTAGTGACCTGAACTTCCTGGGTGAAAGTCCAGCTAGGCTTACTCCACTCCGAGGGTAGCGGCGGAAACGGCGCCGCGCGCCGCACACCATCCAGAACAGCTTTATCCAACTCTGCAATACCCGAACTGCGAGCAACAGAAACCGACGCTACCCTGCCTGTTCCGTTAATCGTCAATTGAATCCTTACCGTCATACCGTCGCTCTTGTTTTTGTATTCATCAGGCACGCGAACAGCGCGACGGATCCGCTTCTGTATCTTACCAGGGTAGTTGGCTACGGCAGCACTTCCCATACCATCAGTTCCGCCTGTCGTGGTTGACGTGCCGTTAGTTTGCGGCCCGTCCTGGCCGTTGACCACGCCCCTCGTCGAGTCCTCACGATCTGAGCCCTCTTCCCCACCAGCAGGCTTGGCCCTCTTCTGAGACTGCTTCTTTTCAACGGGTTTCGGTTTTTCAGCCTTCGGCTTCGGTTTGTCTTCAGGTTCCGGCGACACTTCGACAGTCTTTACTTCTTCCGGCGGAACTGCGGTGGGCTGTACAGCCGTTGGCACTACTTCTTCCGGTACTGTTGCCTGCGCGATATCAGGCATGGGCTGTTCGGGCACAGCCGTTGCCATCGGCTGAGCGACGAAAGATTCTGCAGGGCTCTCGGAGACAAGCACCTCTGGCTCGGCGGCAACAACGGCCTCAGGGGAAACCCGCGTAACTTCCTGCACCGACTGAACGGTCTCCATCGTTTCAGTTTCCACCGGCTGGGCCTGCTCCGGCGGCACGGTCGTGGCATCTAGTTCGGTGGCCTCCTCCGATTGAACTGTATCCGGCTCAACCTCCTCAGAGGCAACTTGCTCGGGCTGGCGCTCTAACTCTGGATCGCCGGCCGATGTCTGGTCAACGTCAGAGTCGCCATACACGACGACGCTGACAGCCTCACCAGCATCTTCAATCGCTTCGTTCGGCGGCGTCGGCATGAACACGCTAAGCGCAACCACCAGACCTGCATGAAAAAAGAACGAACCAATACAAGTCAGCGCCATCCGTCGCCGCACCGGCGCTTTCTCGTCCTCCTGCTTTTCCACCGCCGCATCCATCGGCGGCGCAGGAACGGAGGCTATCGGCTCGGCTTCCGGATGATCGGGAAAGGAGGGTATCTGCGCGAAACGCGCATAGTGGACCACCGCCTCGCCAGCCGGCTGCCGCTGCACATTGCGCAGGTCGGAAAGCTCGTGGCCGGGATGCATGTTATTGTCGTTCAGACTGCCGTCAGCGTCCGGCTCCCCGATGAGCACCTGTCTCGATCTGGACTTCGCTGAAATTGCCATTTGTATGCCTCGGACAGTCTGACCATGCCCGCCGGGATTCATTCCCGGCGTATTCTTAGCCCTCGAAGGGAACGGAAATCTGTGAACGGGTGACGAGACCCTTCATGCATTCGCCCGTCGCCGGGCCGTCGCAGACCGGCGTGTCGTTGATGATGATGCGCGTGACCGTTTCGCACTTCACATTCGGCATATCGAACTGGCGCACGCGCTTCTTGCCCTGCGGCAGATCGCGGAAGTCGAGCACGGTGATGCGGTCGACGGCATTCTTGTCGTTGAAGAAAGCGAGCTCGAAGGAGATCTTGTTGATCGGCGCCTGAAGATTGTTCTCAGCGACGAAGGTCATCATGCAGCCCTTTTGCGACGGCGCCAAAGCGTTGAGTTCGACATCCAGCTTGGCGGTTGCCGCATCCTGCGCCTGGCATACGCTTGAAACCGCCATCACCATGCCGGCTGCAACAGCCGCAAACCTAACCGTCATCAATCTTCTCCGCCATTGTCGCGAACCGCCGCCAGGCGGCTTCATATCAGCAATCTCAAAAACTTGACTATATTAGTCTCCTATTGCGTCTTTAAAAAACTATGAGTAAGAAAGTCAAGATAATTGTCATCACAACCGGGGACCCTGATCACCGGTCTCACGGAATTGCCAACTGAAATGATGGTTGAAAAGCCAGATAACTTTAAGCACGTGCCGCTGCAGAGCGAGCCTGCGGCGCAGCACCGGATCGTCGAAAGCGCGGATCTCTTCCGCGGCACGAACGAGATCATGATTAGACACGACGGCTTGGTCTATCGCCTGAAGATCACCCGTCAGGGCAAGCTCATTCTCAATAAGTAGGGTAGGACATGACCGAACAGACAAGACCGGCGCCAGCCGAAATCCGTGCGTTTCGCGCCGAGAATCCGAAAATGCGCGAGCGCGATATCGCCGCGCAGCTGAAGATTTCCGAGGCAGCCCTCGTCGCCGCCGAAACCGGCATCAGCGTGACCCGCATCGATGGCAGCGCACTGAAGCTTCTCGAACGCGTGGCAGGCCTCGGCGAAGTGATGGCGCTGTCGCGCAACGAAAGTGCCGTGCACGAGAAGATCGGTGTCTTCGAAAACATCAAGAGCGGTGCGCAGGCCGCGATCGTTCTCGGCGAGAATATCGACCTGCGCATCTTCCCGAGCCGCTGGGAGCATGGTTTCGCCGTATCCAAGAAGGATGGCGACCAGGAGCGCCTCAGCCTGCAATATTTCGACAAAACAGGCAACGCCGTGCACAAGGTGCACCTGCGCCCGAGCTCGAATGTCGAGGCCTATCACGCGATCGTCGCCGAGTTGAAGCTGGAAGACCAATCGCAGGAATTTGTCGAGGCTGAAACCTCGAACGCCGCCGATGAGACCGCCGACGTCAGCCGCGACGAACTGCGCGACAACTGGAGCAAGCTCACCGATACGCATCAGTTCTTCGGCATGCTGAAGCGCCTGAAGATCGGCCGCCAGGCGGCGGTGCGCACTGTCGGCGACGACTATGCCTGGAAGCTCGACAACAGCGCGACGGCAGAGATGATGCATGCCTCGGTGAAATCTGGCCTGCCGATCATGTGCTTTGTCGCCAATGACGGCATCGTCCAGATCCATTCCGGCCCGATCTTCAACGTGCAGTCGATGGGACCGTGGATCAATATCATGGACCCGACTTTCCACCTGCATCTGCGCCAGGATCACATCGCCGAGACCTGGGCCGTGCGCAAGCCGACCACGGACGGCCACGTCACCTCGCTGGAGGCTTACAACGCAGAAGGCGAGATGATCATCCAGTTCTTCGGCAAGCGGCAGGAAGGTTCCGACGAACGCGCCGCATGGCGCGAGATCATGGAAAACCTGCCGCGGGCAGCAAGCGTGGCCGCATAAGGATCGCAACGATGACGATGCGTAACAATCTGCGCCGGATCCGCCCTTGGGAACTGGCCCTGACGGCGGCCGTCATGGCGCTGCCGCTGATCCCGACGGCGCGGCCAATCGAAGGCTTCGCCTTCGTCCGCGCCGCCCATGCTGAGGAAAAGAAGCTCGACACCTCGCGCCTGGTTTCGGTCGGTGGCGACATCACCGAGATCGTCTATGCGCTCGGCGAAGAAAGCCGGCTGATTGCCCGCGACACGACGAGCATGTATCCGGAGGCGGCGTTGAAGCTGCCCAACGTCGGTTACATGCGCGCGCTCTCGCCGGAAGGCATCCTCGCCATGAACCCGACGGCGATCATCGCCGTCGACGGTTCAGGCCCGGAGGAGGCGCTGACCGTGCTGAAGAATGCCAGCGTGCCCTTCGAAACCGTGCCGAGCGCCTTTACCCGCGACGGTATCATCGCCAAGATCGACCGTGTCGGCACGCTGCTTGGCGTGCCCGACAAGGCGAAGGCACTTGAAGCAAAGGTCGCGGCCGATCTCGACGCGGCGATCGCCGATGCGGAAAAGCGCCCAGAGGCCGAGCGCAAGCGCGTTCTCTTCATCCTCAGCGCCCAGAACGGCCGGATCATGGCATCGGGCACCGGCACCGCCGCCGATGGCATCGTCAAGCTCGCCGGCGCCATCAACGCCGTCGGCGCATTCCCGGGCTATAAGCCGCTGACGGACGAGGCGATCATCGAAGCCAAGCCCGACATCATCCTGATGATGAACCGCGGCGATGGCGCCAGCACCAAGAACGAGGACCTGCTGGCTCAGCCGGCGATCGCGCTGACGCCGGCTGGCGAGAAAAAAGCGATCATCCGAATGGACGGCGTCTACCTGCTCGGCTTCGGCCCGCGCACCGCAGCCGCCGCGCGGGAGCTCAACACGGCGATCTACGGGGGCTGATCATGGCCCTGCCGCAAGCCATGACGGAACGAAGGCGACCATTCCCGATGGCGGACATCCGCGAAATCAGGCAGGCGGGCGACAGGACGCAGCTCGCCTTGCTGGCGATCGCGCTGCTCGTCGTCGGCTCAGTCTTTTCGATGCTGTTTTCCGTGACGACAGGCGCCTCGGATGCCTCGATTCTCGACATCATCAGCAACATGTCCGGCTCTGAGACGGCGCTCAGCACGCGTGACCGGATCATCATCTTCGATATCCGCCTGCCCAGGGCGATCCTCGGCTTCCTGATCGGCGCCTCGCTGGCCGTCTCCGGCACGGTGATGCAGGGCCTGTTCCGCAATCCGCTGGCCGATCCCGGCCTGGTCGGCGTCTCCTCCGGCGCAAGCCTCGGCGCGGTCGCCATGATCGTGCTCGGCGGCGGCCTTGCAGCTCCGCTCCAGGCTCTTCTCGGCATCTACGCTCTGCCGGCGGCCGCCTTCGGCGGCGGCCTCGTCACGACGCTGCTGCTCTACAGGATCGCCACCCGTCATGGTCAGACCTCGGTGGCGACAATGCTGCTTGCCGGCATCGCGCTCGGTGCGCTCGCCCTCGCCATAACAGGCTTGCTGATCTACATGGCCAACGACCAGCAGCTGCGCGACCTGACCTTCTGGAGCATGGGCTCGCTTGCCGGCGCCACATGGACGAAGATCGCTGCCGCCAGCCCGATCATCCTCTTGTCCTTCACCGCCCTGCCCTTCATGGCCCGCGGCCTCAATGCCATCACGCTCGGCGAGGCGGCCGCCTTTCATATGGGCGTGCCGGTGCAGCGGCTGAAGAATATCGCGATTGTCGGCGTCGCCGCGGCGACCGGCGCGTCCGTCGCCGTCAGCGGCGGTATCGGTTTCGTCGGGATCGTCGTGCCGCATATCCTGCGTATGGCAATCGGCCCCGACCATCGCTTCCTACTGCCTGCCGCAGCTCTACTCGGCGGCTCTCTGCTGATCTTCGCGGATGTCCTGGCGCGCACCCTGGTTGCCCCGGCCGAGCTGCCGATCGGCATCATCACCGCGGCGGTCGGCGGCCCGTTCTTCCTGTGGATCCTGCTGAGACAGCGTTCGCGCCTTGCCCTGTGAGTGCCCCCGGTGAGTGACCCCGTGAGTGACATTTAGATGATCGAAGTTTCCGGCGTCTCCGTGCGCCTTTCCGGCAAGACCATCATCAGCGACGTCGCCTTCACGGCAAAGGCCGGCGAACTGACGGCGATTGCCGGGCCGAACGGCTCCGGCAAGACGACGACGATGAAAGCCATCTCCGGCGAACTTGCCTATGGCGGCTCGGTGCGCATCGGCGGCGACGAGGTGAAGGGGCTGAAACCCTGGCAGCTTGCCGCCATTCGTGGTGTGCTGCCGCAGGCGAGCACCATCTCCTTTCCCTTTACCGTGCGCGAGATCGTCCGCATGGGCCTGACATCAGGCCTCAACCTGCATCCCGACAAGGCCGAGCAGACGGCCGCCGCAGCACTAGCCTCCGTCGACTTGACCGGCTTCGAAGGCCGCTTCTATCAGGAGCTCTCCGGTGGCGAGCAGCAGCGTGTGCAGCTTGCCCGCGTGCTCTGCCAGATCGCCGAGCCCGTCGTCGACGGCAAGCCCTGCTGGCTGCTGCTCGACGAACCGGTCTCGAGCCTCGATATCAGCCACCAGCTGACCATCATGACGCTCGCCCGCAATTTCTGCGAACGCGGCGGCGGTGTCATCGCCGTCATGCACGATCTCAATCTGACGGCGCTCTTTGCCGACCGCATCGTGCTGATGAAATCCGGCCGGCTCGCGGCCGCCGGCAGCATCGTTGAAGTGCTGACGGACGAAACGATGCTCTCGGTGTTCGGTTGCGCGCTGCGCATCAACCAGGTGCCGGCCGACGGCACGCCCTTCGTGCTCGCCCACAGTGCCGTTTCCCGCCCCTGAGCACTGCTCCGGCGGAACTTTTGATCGTCCGGCACGTTTTCGGCATGATCTGGGTCAATGCCGGGCGATATCATTCATGCAACGGACGGTGGTGACCCTCGTGCGAAACAGGCGGGCTTGCGCGCGCCCCAGCCAATGGAGACAGCCATGAGCTATTCTATCTTCCAGTCCGCCCGCAGCCGCCGCAACGGCACCTTCCACAATCTGGAATCCGGCATCGAGGAGCAGATCGAGGCGCTGCGCGATGAACTCGCGGAACTGACGCGCCTCGTCGGCAAGAGCTCGCGCCACCAAGGCGAGAAAATCCGCAGCCAGGCCGGCGCCGGCTACGAAGAACTGCTTGGCCGCAGCGAGGATCTGCTGCGCGAATTGCAGCACGGCTATGAGCGCGGCGCGACGGAAATGCGCGATACCGTACGCAAGCATCCGCTGGCAACCATCGGGGCCGCAGCCGCTTTCGGCCTTGCCATCGCCTTCCTCGCCCGGCGCTGAGGAAGCGCGATGCTGTTTTCGATCCTCAGCCTGCTGACGGGCGCAAGCGTGCATCGGACCGTTGCGCGCGCCAAGCGCAATAGCATCTTCATTGCGCTTGCCGTGCTCTTCCTCCTCACCGCCTACGCGCTGGCCGTCACCGCCGGCGCCATCTGGCTCGCCGGCATCTATGGCGCAGTCGGGGCTGCCCTCTTCCTGGCCGCCTGCGCGCTGCTGATCGGCATCATCGCCCTGGTGGCGATGTCGATCATCAACACCCGGGAAGCACGCCGCGCCCGTGAACGCCGTGCTGCGGTGGAATCGCTGGCAACGGTCGGGCTCGGCCTGATCCGCGCCCAGCCGCTGCTGACCGCCGGTGTTCTGGCAGCAATCGTCGCAGCCAATCTGGTGGGCTCGAAGCGCGACGATTGATTGAGGGACTCGCTCTATGCGTACTCGCTACGAAAATGGAGAGAGTGAACACTTTCCCCCTCACATACGAGCGGAAAATTAGGCAAGGACGCCATCTCACGCTCCCTCATCCTGTGCGTGTCACAGGAATGAGGGAGCGTGAGGTAGTTGCCTTGAACAGCTATCCACGACTTGGATACGCGCCCTTCTCCCAAAACAAAAAAGCCGGCGCCCCGAGGGGCGACCGGCTTTCCTCCCAAATATAACTCTTGTCAGAACGCGAAGGCCTTCGACGTTAGCGGCGCCGAGGTGGCGTCGGGGCCAAAATCAGCCTCGCCAGATATCTGCAGCAACTCCTGCAGCCGCTGGCGGGCCCGGTTGACGCGGCTCTTGATGGTGCCCACGGCACAGCCACAGATTTCGGCCGCCTCCTCGTAGGAAAAACCCGAGGCGCCGACGAGGATGATCGCCTCGCGTTGATCCGGCGGCAGCTGGTCGAGCGCCTTCTTGAAGTCCTGCAGATCGAGAGCGCCATATTGCGAGGGGTGCATCGCCATCGATTCAGTGAACAGCCCGTCGCTGTCCTGCACTTCGCGGCCGCTCTTGCGCATCTGGCTGTAGAGTTCGTTGCGCAGGATCGTAAAGAGCCAGGCCTTCATATTGGTGCCCATCTCGAAATGATCCTGTTTGGCCCAGGCTTTCATGATGGTGTCCTGGACGAGATCGTCGGCACGGTCGTGCCGCCCGATGAGCGAGATTGCGAAAGCGCGAAGACTTGGGAGTGCCGCCAGCAATTCCCGCTTGAAGCTGGGTTGCGATTTATCTTCCATGCGGGCGATCCTATTCGGCCATCTTGGCAGAAGCCATCATTTCAGCATGGTCGAGCTTTTCGAGAAGGTCGAGAAAACGATCGGGGATCGCCTCATCCTGTGCGGCCGCATAAAGCGACCTCAGCCTGACGCCGATCTGATTGTTCGGGTCCAAGATGTCGCTTGCCCGCAGCTCCAGCTTTCGCTGATCGGCTGCTTCTTTCTTGCGTGTAGTCATCAATTCGTCTTCTCGCCGGTTGTCTGTTCGCGGGGCGTGGATGGGATCAATCACAATTTCAACCATCGACATCGAACGTTCGATTGTCGATGTCGCTGGTATTTGCCGCTGCATGGGTCAAAACGCTACGCCCTTTCTTCGTCGGCTGGAATAATGCGGCGCGACGAAAAAAGTTCCTGCCATTCCGGAACTTTTTTACCAAGGCGGCGTTAACCGCTCATTGAAGCCAATGCCGGCCTGTATGCAGGAGCCATGAATGACACTTTCTACTCGGATTGCGCCGCACCTTCCTTATCTGCGCCGCTATTCCCGCGCCCTTACCGGCACTCAGACTTCGGGCGACGCTTACGTCGCCGCCGTTCTCGAAGCCATCATCGCCGATCTGTCGATTTTCCCGGATACGGCGAATGACCGGGTCGCACTCTACAAACTGTTCACGCAACTGTTTGGTTCCACCGCAGTCCAGATTCCAGAGCCGACCTCGCCCTATGCCTGGGAGCAACGCGCCACGCTGAACCTTGCCAAGGTTTCGCCGCGCGCCCGTCAGGCCTTCCTGCTCGCCTCCGTAGAGAATTTCCGCGTCGCTGAAATCGCCGAAATCCTGGAAACCGAAGAACAGGATGTCATGCATCTGCTCGACGTGGCGTCGCAGGAGATTTCCCGCCAGGTCGCAACCGATATCATGATCATCGAGGACGAACCGCTGATCGCCATGGATATCGAGCAGATGGTCGAGAGCCTCGGCCATCGCGTCACCGGCATTGCCCGTACGCATGCCGAGGCCGTGGCGCTCTACAACAAGACCAAGCCGAGCATGGTGCTGGCCGACATCCAGCTTGCCGACGGCAGCTCCGGTATCGACGCAGTCAACGACATCCTCAAGACGTCGAGCGTGCCGGTGATCTTCATCACCGCTTTCCCGGAACGGCTTCTGACCGGCGAGCGCCCGGAACCGACTTTCCTTGTCACCAAGCCCTTCAATCCCGACATGGTCAAGGCACTGATCAGCCAAGCGCTTTTCTTCAATGAATCGACCAGAGTAGCCGCCTGAGACGCAATTTTCCGGCCTTCGGAACCAAATCGCCAAAGCAGGCGTTCCGGTGCTACCGGGACGCTCCGGTGGCTTTAACGGTTTTTGCAGCGCTTTGTTCTAGAGTTGGCAGGCGGTGTCTGTAAGGGCGCTCCCTTCAGCGACGTTCAAGATGTCACAAGGAAAGGCGGCCGCGTGAATACGACTGAACCATTGTCCGGCATGCCTTTCACCTTCGAGGGCAAAGCCGCAATGATGGAACGCGCGCTCGGCAGCGCCGGGATTTCGATTCTCTGCCAGGACGCCCGGCTGTCGATCTTCTACGCCGAAAATCTGCCGCCGCATTTCGCAGCGCTCTTTATGCCCGGCGGCAGCGACGCCGCCCTTTTCGGCGACGCCCATGGGCGATATCTGACCGCGCTGAAACACAAGGTGCTGGAAACCGGCATTCCCAACAATGCCGAAGTTGAGATCGACGTCGACGGCGAAAGGCGCACGTATGAACTGAAGATCCAGCGCACCGGCGAACGCGGCGTACATGGACTTCTGTCCGTCATGACTGAAGTCACCGAAAGCCGGCATCGCGAAAAAGTTCTGAAATCGCTGCTGCGCGAACTCTCGCACCGCTCGAAGAACCTTCTCGCCATCATCCAGGGCATTGCCACGCAGACGGCGCGCAACACGCTCTCTCTCGACAGCTTCCTCCTCAAGTTCCGCGGACGGCTGCAATCACTTTCCAACTCGCAGGACCTGATCACGGATTCCAGCTGGCGCGGCGCCTACCTCTTCGAACTCGCCGAAAAGCAGTTCGCCCCCTATTGGCCGGAGACGGCCGGCTCCATGCCGATCTATGGCATCAACGCTCACCTGACACCGAATGCCGCCGTGCATCTCGGGCTCGCGCTCCACGAACTCATCGTCAACTCCGCCTCCTTTGGCGCGATATCAGGCGGCGCCGCCTCCATCACTCTGAATTGCCGCGAAGCCATGATCAACGACAGGAAGGCAATCGAAGTCGCCTGGGCGGAAGTTCTGCATGATCAGTCGGAAGTCCACGAATTCAGCGACAACAGCTTCGGCCGCACCGTGCTGGAGCGTGTCGTGCCATCGTCGGTCAATGGCAAGGCGGAGTTGAACCTCGTTCCCGGCCGCATTGAATATCGTCTGACCATTCCGGAAACCGAATTCGAGATCTTCAAGCGAGTGTGAAAGCCCTGGAGACAACCGAGAACGAAAAACAGCCGGTGCGAGGGCGGCGCACCGGCTGTCTTCACTCACCGGGAGGGGACCGTGAGTACGTCCGGATAGTGGGTTGGGGGCGCGCATGTTGGGTCGATGCGATCACCATCCGGATATCGCAATAACGACGACATCAAACTTTGGTTCCCTGCCATCCGAAAAAAATTCGACTTTTTTGAATCTTTTTTCGGATGCCCTTCCCTCGTCGCGCGCTCAGCCGTTTTACCGATGCAGGCCGAATAAATTCTTCCAGCAAAAACAGCGGATTACTGGCGTGACGGCAAGAGAAAATCGTCAAAATTTTACCGTTTGATAAATTTTTAAACCTGAGTTACGCTTTCCCTCACAGGCCGTTTACCAATAATGAGGGAACTTCAATGGAACGACTGGAAACTGGGATTCATGCCGGCCGGCTTTCGCCCGCCGAGTATGAGGCTAATTTTTCCGATCTTCATCCGCGCCTCGACAATCACGAGGCGCTGGTCGCCGCCGACCGCTGTTATTTCTGTTATGACGCGCCGTGCATGACGGCCTGTCCCACCTCGATCGACATTCCGCTGTTCATCCGCCAGATTTCGACCGGCAATCCGATCGGCTCGGCAAAGACGATCTTCGACCAGAACATCCTCGGCGGCATGTGCGCCCGCGTCTGTCCCACCGAAGAACTCTGCGAACAGGCCTGTGTGCGCAACACGGCCGAGGAGCGGCCCGTCGAGATCGGTCGCCTGCAGCGTTATGCGACCGATGCCGCCATGCAGGCCGGCAAGCAGTTCTATGCCCGGGCCGAACCGACCGGAAAGACGATCGCCGTTGTCGGCGCAGGCCCAGCCGGCCTTACCGCCGCCCATCGCCTGGCCGTGAAGGGCCATTCCGTCACTATCTATGATGCCAGGGAAAAATCCGGCGGCCTCAACGAATACGGCATCGCCACTTACAAGACCGTCGACGACTTCGCCCAGAAGGAAGTCGATTACGTCCTCTCGATCGGCGGCATCGAGGTCCGGCATGGGCAGCGTCTCGGCCGCGATTTCTCGCTTTCCGATCTGGAAGCGCAATATGATGGCGTCTTCCTCGGTATCGGCCTTGCCGGCGTCAACGCGCTGCGCATCGAGGGCGAGAACCTCGCAGGCGTCGACGACGCCGTCGATTTCATCGCGGCTCTCCGTCAGGCCGAAAACAAGAGCGAAATCGCCGTCGGCCGCCGCGTCGTCGTCCTTGGCGGTGGCATGACGGCGATCGACGCTGCCGTGCAGGCAAAGCTGCTCGGCGCCGAGGAGGTGACGATCTGTTACCGCCGCGGCAAGGAACACATGAACGCCTCCGAATTCGAGCAGGATCTGGCTAGCTCTAAGGGTGTCATCATCCGCCACTGGCTGGCGCCGAAATCGATCCTGTCACAGGACGGCAAAGTCGCCGCCATCGAGGTGGAATATACGAGGATTCTCGAAGGCCGCCTGGTCGGCACCGGCGAAACCGGTGTCATTGCCGCCGACCAGATCTTCAAGGCGATCGGTCAGACCTTTGACGCCTCTGGACTCGGTTCGTTGCGCATGGAATCCGGCCGCATCGCCGTCGATGGCGACGGCCATACCTCGCTCGACCGCGTCTGGGCGGGCGGCGACTGCGTCTTCGGCGGTGAAGATCTCACGGTTTCCGCCGTCGCCCACGGTCGCGACGCGGCTGAATCCATCCATCGTGCCCTGTCCGCAGCAGCCGCTCCGGCTGTCGCGGTTGCTTGAAGGGGAGAATGAACAATGGCTGATCTCCGCAATAATTTCGTCGGCATCAAATCCCCGAACCCGTTCTGGCTGGCGTCTGCGCCGCCGACCGACAAGGCCTACAATGTCGAGCGCGCCTTCAAGGCCGGCTGGGGCGGCGTGGTCTGGAAGACGCTGGGCGAGGAAGGCCCGCCCGTCGTCAACGTCAACGGCCCGCGCTACGGCGCGATCTGGGGCGCCGACCGCCGCCTGCTCGGTCTGAACAATATCGAGCTCATCACCGACCGCGACCTCTACACCAACCTTCGCGAAATGAAGCAGGTGAAGATGAACTGGCCGGACCGGGCACTGATCGCCTCGATCATGGTGCCTTGCGAGGAGCAGGCATGGAAGGCGATCCTACCCTTGGTCGAAGAGACCGGCGCCGACGGCATCGAGCTCAATTTCGGCTGTCCGCACGGCATGTCGGAGCGCGGCATGGGGTCGGCGGTCGGCCAGGTGCCGGAATATATCGAGATGGTCGTGCGCTGGTGCAAGCAGTACACCCGCATGCCCGTCATCACCAAGCTGACGCCCAATATCACCGATGTCCGCCGCCCCGCCCGCGCCGCCAAGGCCGGCGGCACCGATGCCGTGTCGCTGATCAACACGATCAATTCGATCGTCTCCGTCGATCTCGACAACTTCGCCCCCAACCCGACGGTCGGCGGCAAGGGCAGCCATGGTGGTTATTGCGGCCCGGCGGTAAAGCCGATCGCGCTCAACATGGTGGCCGAGATCGCCCGTGATCCCGAAACCTACGGCCTGCCGATCTCGGGCATCGGCGGCATCACCACCTGGCGGGACGCGGCCGAATTCCTCGTGCTCGGGGCCGGCAACGTTCAGGTCTGCACGGCGGCGATGACCTACGGCTTCAAGATCGTCCAGGAGATGATCACTGGCCTCTCCGACTGGATGGACGAAAAAGGCCATCGCAGCCTCGACGACATTACCGGGCGCGCCGTGCCGAACGTCACCGACTGGCAGTATCTGAACCTCAACTACATCGCCAAGGCGAAGATCGACCAGGACGCCTGCATCAAATGCGGCCGCTGCTACATCGCCTGCGAGGATACCTCGCACCAGGCGATCACCAACTTCGTCGATGGCGCGCGTCATTTCGAGGTGATGGACGAGGAATGCGTCGGCTGCAATCTCTGCGTCAGCGTCTGTCCGGTCGAGAACTGCATCACCATGGAGCAGCTTCCCGCCGGCACTCTCGACAAGCGCACCGGCCGCGTCGTCGACCCCAACTACGCCAACTGGACGACGCACCCGAACAACCCGATGGCGCGCCAGGCGGCGGAGTAAGGATCTGCAACGCCGCGGAGATCTGCGGCATGTCGTGACTTGTGAAAACGGCGCCCTTCACGGAAGGGCGCCGTTTGTTATTTGTGGTCAGTCCATACGATTGCGGATTACAGCTCGAAACTCCTAACTTCGTTGCCTCTCTCGATGGTTCGGTTGGCGATGAAGCGTCCGGATTTGGCCGCCTCCTGCTTCTCCACTTCGAGATGGCGCAACATCGCCTCAAGACGCCGGAGCGCCAAGGCTTTATTGCGGTGCTGGGAGCGCTCGTCGCGCGCCGTCACAACGAGACCGGTCGGCCGATGCAGAACGCGAACCGCGCTATCAGTCGTATTCTGGTGCTGCCCACCCGGTCCGCCCGCCCTCAGCGTCTCGAAACGCAGGTCCGCCGGATTGATCGTCACCTCGCCACCATCTGGTTGTGAATCGAACGCTGAATAGCCACGTACCAGTTCTGCCGTTTGTGGCCCGAACGTATCGGGCTCTTGAAGGTGAACCGGATCGTACCGCAATAGTCACTGGCGATCCGCTCCGCCTCGGAACCGTCCAAGCTGACGATCGCCGACTTCGCACCGTGTTGATCCGGCGTCGGGCCAAGGCTGGTCTCGAAAGAGCAATCAAACCGGATAGCCTCCCGCTCGATGATGCCGAGAAGCGCAGTGAGCGCCATGCGGCATTCCACCGGACCGTTGCCTGAGGTAATGAGAAGATCAATAGCGCTCATGGCCACGCCCTCCCTCCCTGCGATATTCAGGTTTTCGCCGGCGCTGCTCGACCTCCGCTTCGTCAACGGCCTTCTTGAAGGTGACAAGTGGCCGCAAGCTGGCGTGCCTGACGACAAGGCTCTCGTTTTCCAGATCAGTCACCACCTGCTCAGCATCCTTGTATGCGGAGGCCGCCTCCTCGACGACAAGGGAGCGATCGTCGCAGATGGCGATACCGCCCCAGGAATTGCGCAGCAGTTGTTCTCGTTCGGACCGATTGCGGCCGACACGCCCGTGCATGGTGGCGCGGTCGTATTTGCGACCGGCCCCGTGAGAGATGCCGCCCAGCGAGCGGACAACGCCTGAGGTCGCAAGGACCAGATGGCTGAGGCTTGCACGAGATCCCGCAATCGGCGCGAGTTCGCCGGCTCCAACCGCCGCCGCGCCCTTGTAGTGCACGAAACCACGATTGGACGGGCGAACGAGATTGTGCGGCACGTCGCTGATGAGGCGCAGATCGGCCCGAAGCGCCGCGGCAGCCCGCGCAGCGATCAGCTGACGGTTCAGTGATGCCCAGGCTACGCACCTGTCATGATTCGCAAGCCAAGCGGCACCGGCCTCCGAACCGGGGTCGAGACCGTCAACGAGCCTTGGATGACCGGCCGCCGTCTCCGAAAATACAGTGGCGCCAAGAGCCCGCGAACCGGAGTGAACCAGTAGATAGAGCCCCTGATCGTCGATGCCGGTAGCAGATCCACCATCGGCAAGATCTTCCACCGCCTGCAATTCGCAAAAATGATTGCCGCCACCGATCGTGCCCAGAGCGTTGGGTGCCAGATCGGTGGGCAAATCCGCCTGCGCAAGCAGGTCGGAGACATCTGCGATCGCCTGCGCCTCAAGCCGGCGAAGCCGTTCCGCCGCCTTGTCGACCTTCAGCTTGCGCAAAGGCAGGTCCAGGCCGAAGAGCGACATGCCGCAGCCGATATCGTTACCGATCAACAGCGGGTGCAGCTGGGACGACAACAATGCAACGCCGGTCGCACCATATTTTCCGGGGTGCAGATCCGGAAAGGCGGCGATTTCCAAAACACCCGGCAGCCGGGACATTTCGTCAAGTTGGTCTAAAGCGGCGCCTTCGATCCATGCGCTACCGGAAAAGAAATGATTGATGACTGCCGGATGTGCCGACGACGTCATCGGAGAGCTTCCGCTCCCAATGGAATTGCCCATGATAATGAACTCTGGATGTGAGTGGTCTTTCATCGCCAAAATGGCGATGTTCAACCGGCATTCATCGGCCCGTTGGCCGAGTTAAGCCGAAACCCTCTCGGGGCGTACTGAGATATTTGTCATCGTGGCGCTCCCTTTCCAGAAACAATCGAGAGCGCCCCTTTAAGTGAAGTGGCAAAGAAATGCAAGCATGGGATGCTCTAACCGCCGAATGACTTCCGATAGGCATTGGGGCTCGTCCCCAGTCGCCTGCGGAAATGATGGCGCATCGTCGCCAGTGTTCCAAAGCCGCTGGCGGCGGCGATATCGTCGAGCGAAACGGCAAGCTCCCTCTCCAGCAGATCGCGGGCATGCCGCAGCCGCTCCGTGAGCAGCCATTCGCCGACGCTGACACCCGTTGTCGCTTCGAAGCGCCGCTGGAAGGTGCGCATGCTCATGCCGGCTCTTTTGGCAAGCAGGCTGATCGGCTGGTCCTCGGACAGGCTTTCGCGCATCCATTCGATCAGCGGCCCCAAGCGGATGCCCTCGCGCTCCTCGGGAACCGGCGCGTGAATGAACTGCGCCTGTCCGCCTTCGCGGTGCGGCGGCACGACGAGCCGTCTTGCCACGCTGTTTGCAGCCTCCGAACCGAAATCGCCGCGCACCACATGCAGGCAAAGATCGATGCCGGCCGCACTGCCCGCCGCCGTCAGCAGGCTGCCTTCATCCATGTAGAGAACGTCGGCATCAAGCCTGATGTCGGGATAACGTGCGGCGATCGAGGCGACATAGCGCCAATGTGTCGTCGCCCTGCGGTTGGCAAGCAGCCCCGATCCGGCAAGAACCGCAACGCCCGAGCAGAGCGACATGATGCGCGCGCCGCGCTGATGCGCTGCCCTGAGCGCTGCGCCGAGTGGTGCCGGTACCGGCGCATCGATTGCCCGCCAGCCGGGCACGACGATCAGGTCCGCCTCATCGAGCACCTCCAGGCCCTTGTCGACCGCGACCGTCAGTCCTCCCGCAGCGCGAAGCGGCCCCGGCTCGATGGCGCAGACGGAGAAGCGATACCAATCCTCACCCATCTCCGGGCGCGGCAGGCCGAAGACCTCGTAGGCGATGCCGAATTCGAAGGTGCAGAGCCCGTCATAGGCAAGCGCTGCGACCAGCGGTCCTTTCGTCTGCTGTGGCGATGAGTTTGGCATGATCTTTACGCTGTCAGTCATGATGGCCAATTTTGCAAGGCTTTAGCATCGGCGATACCAGGCGGCAATTCGAACCCAAGAGGAAATCGCAATGCCAAGCCCTGTCGCAGAAATCCCCGCCGCCGCCGCTGAAATCGCCGCCGCCCATTTTGGAGCCAAGCTTGCCTTCGAGACCGATTGCTCCGATGTCCACGCCGCCTTTGCGTCGGGCAAGGTCGATTTCGTTCTGCTCGACGCGCGCTCGCCGACGCTCTTTGCACAGTCCCACGTTCCCGGCGCCCTCAACCTGCCGCATGGCAAGATGACTGCGCACCGCATGTCGGCCTGGCCCTCCGACACGCTTTTCGTCGTCTATTGCGCCGGCCCGCATTGCAACGGCGCGGATAAAGCCGCACTTCGCCTCTCCCGCCTCGGCCTGTCGGTGAAACTGATGATCGGCGGCATGACCGGCTGGGCCGATGAAGGCTTCGCCTTCGAAGAGGGCGTCCCCGCTGCCGCCTGATCAGCCTCCCTTCTCCGCCTACAGCGCCGCGTGTCTTTTCAGACGCGCGGCGCTGTAGCACTTTGAATTGCTGCATAATTTTATGCAGCAGGCAGAAGGGCAAATCGCTACCGTCAGAACTCGACGACCACCTTGCCGAAAGGCCCGCGATAGAGATGATCGAGCGCCTCAGGGAATTCGTCGAAGGCATAGCGCTTGTCGATCACGGGCTTCAGCCCGGTCTGGTCGATTGCCCGCACCAGGTCTTCGAGCGCACGGCGATGGCCGACAGAAATGCCCTGGACAACAGGCGCCTTGAGCAGCAGCGGGCCGGCCGGGCCGGAAACCTCGAACCCCTCGAGCACGCCGATAACGGAAATACGGCCATTGATCGCCACCGCCTTCAGCGCCTGGCCGAGATGCGGGCCGCCGACGATCTCAAGCACGTGATCGGCGCCATAGCCGCCGGTCAACTGATAGAGTTGCTCAACCCAGTCGCCCTCATGGCGGTTGATCACGTGATCTGCGCCCAGCGCAGCGGCGCGCCCGAGCTTCTCGGCGCTGCCTGATGTGATGAAGACCACCGCGCCGTGCGCCTTGGCGATCTGCAGACCGAAGAGCGCCACGCCCCCGGTACCTTGCACCAGCACCTTGTCGCCGGCCTTCAGACCGCCGCGTTCGATCAGTGCGAACCAGGCAGTCAGCCCGGCGCAGGGCAAGGTGCTTGCCTGCGCCGCATCGAGCGTCTCAGGCGCGCGTGAATACCATTCCTCCGACAGCACGGTATATTGCGAGAGCACGCCAGGATAGAAGCCGCCGCGTGTCTTGTAGGGTGGCGTGCGCGCATCGCCCAACCCGCGTCCGTCGATCCAGTCGGGCGAAAACGTCGAAATGACCCGATCGCCCGGCTTGAAACGGCTGACTTCGGGTCCGACCGCCTCGACGACCCCCGCCATATCGGAAGCCGGGACGAAGGGAAATTGCAGCGGCAACCCCATGCCGCTCTCCAGCACCAGCCGGTCGCGGAAATTGAGCGAGACGGCTTCCGTCCGGACCAGAACTTTGTTTCCCGAAATCGGCTCGAGCCTCCGCTCGCCGATCGTCACCTGGCGCTCCGGTCCGATCGTGTCGATCTGCCATTGCCGTGTTGTCTGCATTGTCTTGCTCCTTGTCCATTGCAGGGAGCCGAAACCATATCGTTGAATATTTTGCACCAGTTGCGATATTAATTCTCCAGAATGGTTCCAAGAAGGAAACAAATGGAACAGTTGAAGGGTATCTCGATCTTTGTCGAAGCCGTCGAGGCAGGTGGCTTTTCGGCCGCTGCCGAGCGGCTTCATCTCACGCGTTCGGCGGTCGGCAAGACCATCGCACGGCTGGAACAGCGTCTCGGCGTGCGGCTTTTCAACCGTACGACGCGCATGCAGAGCCTGACCGAGGAAGGCCGCTTCTTCTACGAGCGCTGCCTGCGGGCGGTCGAGGAAATCCGCCTGGGCGAAGCCATGTTGGAATCCGGCCGGCGCGATGTGCGCGGCCGATTGCGCATCTCGATGCCCGTGCTCTTCGGCCGCCATTGCATCTCGCCGATTCTCGCACGCCTGCTCGATGAACATCCGAACCTCGAACTCGACCTTTCCTTCAACGACCGCATCGTCGACCTGCTCGAGGACGGCTTCGATCTTGTGATCCGCAACGGACCGCTGAAGGACAATCCGGATCTGATGGCCCGGGCGATCGCCCGCCAGCGCATGACCGTCTGCGCATCGCCCGCCTATCTGGAAAAACATGGCGCACCGCAGACAGTCTTCGATATTCCCCAGCATGAAGGCATCGTCTACAGGCGGGGCGACGATGACAAGGGTTGGATCTTTCCGACTGCAGCCGATCCCGGGCGGCGGCTGGCGCCAAAGGCGCGACTGCGGCTCGACGACCTCGCTTCGATTTCCGATGCGGCCGTCGCCGGGCGCGGTCTTGCCTGGCTGCCCTGCTGGCTGGTCCGCGAGGAGGTGCTGGCGGGCCGGCTCATTCAGGTGTTGAAGCATGAACCGGCCAATGTCTTCGATGCCCATGCCGTTTGGCTGCGCTCCCCGGTGATGCTGCCGAAGGTGCGGCTCGCGATTGATACGCTCGCCGCGGGGCTGCCGGCAATGATGGGCTGAAGCGCTCGCCGCGCGTCTGCGAGCGGCGAGAAACCCATGTTATTCCTAGGCGTTTCTCTGGAAATAACGCGATGCCGCAGTATATCCGCTAGTTCGTCGTCCCTTTTGGGCGGCGGCCATATCACTCGGAAAAACGTCAGCATGTCACTTCGCAGCGCCCTCCGCGCACAAACTGCAGATTGCCACGCCGCGGTCGACACCCTCTTCGGCAGTTTCAACCTCTCACGCACCCAGGATTACAAAGCGTTCCTGCGCGCGCATGCCCGGGTCGTACCATCAGTCGAACATGCGCTTGAGGAAGCCGGAATCAACAGCCTGCTGCCGGACTGGCCGGAACGAAGACGCGCGCATCTGCTGGCCGCCGATATAAGGGAACTCGATGATCGATTGCCCGTACCGCTTCCGCGACCGGCATTGCGCTGCGAAGCGGCAGTCTGGGGTGCCGCCTATGTCCTTGAGGGCTCCAAGCTCGGCGGCGCGCTGCTCGCCAAGGCCGTGCCTGACCACTTGCCCAGCAGCTACTTGAGCCCGCAAGGGCCGAAGGGCGCCATGCGGCTTTTCATGGATCGTCTTGACGCGAGCAAGGTGGACGATCCCGGTGCTGCTGTCGCCGCAGCCCGCGATGTCTTCGATCTCTTCCTCAATGCGGGGCAAGTCGAACTGGAAGCCGTCCCATGAGCGGCACGCACGAACCCGTCGATCTCACCAATTGCGACCGTGAGCCGATCCACCAGCTCGGCTCGGTCCAGCCCTTCGGCTTTCTCTTGGCGGTATCCTCAGACTGGATTGTCATCCGCGCCTCCGCAAATCTGGCGGAGTTTCTCGGAGTGACAGAGGCCAATGCGCTCGGCCGTCCCGTTATCTCTCTGATCAGCCCCGAAGCACTCCACGCAATCCGCAACAAACTTACCACGCTGCGCGGTTCCGACGTCGTCGAGCGTATTTTCGGCATTGCTCTGACGCCCGATCAAAACAGGTTCGACCTTGCCGTGCATCTGAACGAAGGTCAGGTCATCATCGAAGGCGAGCGCTGCCAGGAAGACCGGCACGACGCTGCGTCGCTCTCCATGCGCAGCATGATGTCCCGCCTCGATCACACGGAAACACTGGAAGCTTTCTTCCGCGAAGGCGCAAGACAGGCGCGGGCGCTCACCGGCTTCGATCGGGTCATGGTCTACCGTTTCGACGAAAGCGGTTCCGGCGAAGTGGTGGCGGAAGCCGCCCGGGCCGGCATCGGATCGTTCCTCGGGCTGCACTATCCGGCTTCCGACATTCCGGTTCAGGCGCGCGCGCTTTATCTGCGCAACCTGTTCCGCATCATTGCCGATGTCGACTCCGTCCCGGTCCCGATCCTGCCGCCGCTCGACGAGCACGGCGAGCCGCTCGACCTCTCCATGTCGGTCTTGCGTTCAGTCTCGCCGATCCATATCGAATATCTGAAAAACATGGGCGTTGGCGCCTCGCTTTCCATATCGATCGTCGTCGACGGCAAGCTCTGGGGCCTATTTGCCTGCCACCACTACGGTCCACGACTGCCTTCGGCCCAAAGCCGTTCCACCGCCGAACTCTTCGGCCAGATGTTTGCCTCGCGCCTTGAAAGCCGCGAACGGCGACTGGCTCTCGATTACGAGACCAAGGCGCGCCGCATCGCCGACCGGCTCCTCACCTCCGTCGCAGACA
>Ga0102593_1000794_pt1 | contig 41890 bp, 33 predicted proteins | sample AraplaCol_mMS_r2_2_FD_76862 | JGI IMG/M metagenome (GOLD analysis project Ga0102593, IMG submission 76862) | Arabidopsis root microbial communities from North Carolina, USA - plate scrape MF_Col_mMS_r2 (SPADES assembly) (version 2) | ecosystem: Host-associated > Plants > Roots > Endosphere...
GATGAAGTGGGCGTTTAGGAACTCGCGCCCGAACCAGATCACCACCAGCAGGCCGGCCAGGTTCATCCAGTGGCGCCCCGGCAGCAGCATGGGGTTGCCGCCGATGCGCGCGGACAGCTTGCCAAAGGCGATGATGGAGCCCGAGAAGGTGATGGCGCCGATCAGGATGCCGATGTAGATCTCCATCTCGTGAATCGCCTTGGCCGCGCCGGTGAATTCCTTAGACGCTTCCGGGTCGATGAAGGTGGCAAAGCCGACCAGCATGGCGGCCAGGCCGACCATGCTGTGCATCAGCGCCACCAGCTCGGGCATTTGCGTCATCTGCACGGTGCGCGCCGCGTACAGACCGATGGCGGCGCCCACCAGCATGGCGCCGAGAATCCAGGGAATGCCGGCGGCCGTGACCTGCGGGCCGAACACGGTGGCCAGCACGGCAATCGCCATGCCGATCATGCCGTAGAGATTGCCGCGGCGCGAAGTTTCCTGGTTGGACAGGCCGCCCAGGCTCAGGATGAAAAGAATGGTGGCTCCGATATAGGAGACCGTGGACAGACTTGCGGACATCAGTGGTCTCTCTTATTTGCGGAACATGGCCAGCATGCGCTGGGTCACGGCAAAGCCGCCGAACATATTGATGGCGGTGAGCACAATGCCGGCCGCCGCCAGCCAGCGAATCCAGTCATCGGGCCGGTTCGCGGCCCCGGCGATCGGTGGCGCGATCTGCACCAGGGCGCCGATGGCGATGATGCTGCTAATGGCATTGGTCACGCTCATGAGCGGCGTGTGCAGGGCCGGCTTGACGTTCCACACCACCATGTAGCCCACAAAGCAGGCCAGCACGAAGACGGTGAAATGGGCCAGGAAGGCCGCGGGCGCGTTGGCGCCGACAAACCAGAACAGGGCGGCGGACACGCCGCACAGAATGGCAAGCTTGTTGCCGGCCATGGGTTCGCTCGGGGCACCGTGACCGTGGGCCTTCTTGACCGCCACTGGCGCGGCGGCGGACTTGGCCTGGGCCGGCGCGGCCGCCTGCTTGGGCGGCGGCGGCGGCCAGCTGATGCCGCCCTCCTTGATGACGGTCAGGCCACGAATCGCATCGTCTTCCATGTTGACGTTGATGATGCCGTCCTTGGTCTTGCAGAGTTCCTCGCTCAGGCGGAACAGGTTGGTGGCGTAGAGCGTGGACGACTGCTTGGCCAGGCGGCTCACCAGGTCGGTGTAACCAACGATGGTGACGCCGTGCTTGATCACCGACTGACCGGGCTCGGTCAGCTCGCAGTTGCCGCCGCGCTCAGCCGCCATGTCGACAATGACGCTGCCCGGCTTCATGCTCTTGACCATCTCGGCGGTGATCAGCCGGGGCGCGGGCTTGCCGGGGATGAGCGCGGTGGTGATGATGATGTCCACCTCCCGCGCCTGCTTGGCGTACATCTCGCGCTGGGCCTGCTGGAAGCCCTCGCTCATGACCTTGGCGTAGCCGCCGCCGCCCGAGCCTTCCTCCTCGTAATCGACCTTGACGAATTCGCCACCCAGGGACACGACCTGGTCGGCCACTTCGGCGCGGGTGTCATTGGCGCGCACGATGGCGCCCAGGCCGGCGGCGGTGCCGATCGCGGCCAGGCCGGCGACGCCGGCGCCGGCGATGAAGACCTTGGCCGGCGGCACCTTGCCCGCGGCCGTGATCTGGCCATTGAAGAAGCGGCCGAAGGCGTTGGCGGCCTCGATCACGGCGCGGTAGCCGGCCACGCCGGCCTGCGAGGTCAGCGCGTCCATCTTCTGGGCGCGCGAGAGCGTGCGCGGCAGCGAGTCGATGGCCAGCACGGTCACCTTGCGCTCGGCGAGCTGCTGCATCAGCTCGGGGTTTTGCGCCGGCCAGATGAAGCTGATCAAGGTGCCGCCGGCCTTCATGAGGGCGACTTCCTCCGGAGTGGGCGCGCAAACTTTGAACACGATGTCGGAGCTGGCCCACAGCGTGGCGGCGTCGGCGACGATGTGCGCGCCGGCCGCGCGGTAGCTGTCATCACTGCAATGGGCGGCATCGCCGGCGCCGCTCTGGAGCGCCACCGAGAAGCCCAGCTGGATGAGTTTTTCCACCACCTCGGGCACGGTTGCCACCCTTTTTTCGCCAGGGAAAATCTCGCGCGGAACGCCGATCACCGCAGGTTTGCGTGCTGCTTCTCCTTCAATAGCCCCGTTGGTTCCAGCCGTGGGCTCGTGTGTCTTTTCAATGTGCATGCGTGGATCCCGGTGCTCAGACGCGCTCGAGGATGACCGCGATGCCTTGTCCCACGCCGATGCACATGGTGCAGAGCGCGTAGCGGCCGCCGCGACGGTGCAACTGGTTGACGGCGGTGGTAGCCAGCCGGGCGCCGGAGGCGCCGAGGTCATCGGCACGAATGGAGGAGGAGGCGCCGCCGTAGCGGCCGAAGGGCTTGCGGATCGCGTCGCAGATGAGGCTTGTTTGGTCATGAGGTGCTCCGGGGGTCAGAGAAGAGGATCGGCAGGCCGACCCAGGCGTTCGAGTTCGGCATGGCTCAGGTCATCGACCGCGTCGATGAGCCTGAGGCCCTGCGGCGTGCAGGCTAGCGTGCACTTCGGGAACTTCTCAAACAAGTCTCACGGAGTAGGGTATCGGCGCAATACGGTATGAAACTGATCTGCGGGTGTAGCTAGCGCTAATCTGCAGGCAGGCTTCGGTCACATGCTCAGGCATCACACCAGTTTGAAGAAATTCACTTGGCTGTGGGTCAAGTATGTGCCCCGGTATTTCGTTTAGGCGAACAGTTTTAATAAACCTTATATGACAAAGGAACTTCACATGAGAGACGAACGGATCGGATTCTGCTTCCTTGATCGGCCATCTACAGTTGAGCAGATTGAACTTGTCCAAACGATGGAGAAGCTTGACTACACGTCTGCGTGGGTGACGGAAACCCGCCTGGCGAGAGATGCCTTTAGCGTCCTCGGTGCGTTTGCTGCAGTCACGAGCCGCATTCAGCTCGCCACCGGTATCGTCAACTCGTGGACCCGCGGCCCTGCACTGATGGCGATGACCCTGGCAACACTGGATGAGATGGCTCCTGGCCGCGTCATCTGCGGATTGGGGGCTTATTGGGACCCGCTGGCCTGGAAACAGGGCATCGACCGCCGTAAGCCGGTTTCGCAAATGCGTGAGTATGTCGAGGTGCTCCGCCGTTTGCTGAATCTGGAAGAAAACATCACCTTTGAAGGTGAATTCGTCAAGGTGCGCGATATCAGCTTGGACCTGGGTCATGGTTCGACACGCGAACCCAAGAACGTCAAGATCTACGTGGGCCCGACTGGTCCCGTCATGACGGAGCTGGCAGGCGAGGTTGCCGATGGCGCAATCCTGAACGGTCTGCTGTCGCCGGAGTACACCGGCCGGATGGTGAAGAACCTGAAGGATGGCGCGGAGAAGGCCGGTCGGGACTTCAACAACTATGAGCGTCCGCAGCTCCTCAACATCGCCATTTCGAACTCCGATCCAGATTCCGCGCACTACGCAGCGCACTATCTGGTGACCAAGTATCTCGGCCAGCAGCCGCATATCGGCCTTGCCAGCGGACTGGAGCCGGAGCTGATTGCACGCATCACCGAAGTGATGGGTGGCTGGCCGGCGCGCAAGAACGGTATCGAAGACGCCATGAAGCTGGTGCCCGTCGAAACCGTTCGCAAGATGACGCTTTCCGGCACTTCGACTCAGGTCAAGGACCGCGTCAATGAGTGGAGAGATGCGGGCATTTCCTATCCAGTGTTCCTGCCCCTGAGCGAGAACTACGACGAAATGGTTCGCGCCATGGCTCCCGGGACCTGGTGATACATATAAGAAGAATTGTGGGGGCGTAACTCTGCAGCTGTGGCTGCAGAAGAAATTAAGTTGCGTCCTCGTGACGCACGACCCGCGCGAAGCGGTTTTTCTAGCGGACACGCTGCCGTTCTCTGATGGGCCACCAGACCGCCTCGCAGCTAGTTAGCGGTCCGAAACATTTAGTGCATTCACTCTCTTACTCATCGCCAGAAATCGCCATGACTACACGTAGACAGCTTCTAAAATCAATCGGCGTCGCTGGGATTTCTGCCCATCTTGCCGCCCCCTCGGTATCGAGGGCGCAGGCTCCAGTTGTGGAGACCTTGCGCATCATTGTGGGCTTTCCACCGGGCGGAACGTCCGATGGGTTTGCACGCAGACTCGCTAGCAAGCTTCAAGGCACATACGCCCACAACGCCTTCGTTGAAAACAAGTCCGGCGCCGGCGGACAAATTGCAGTCACTGCGTTACGTGACAGTGTTGCAGATGGATCCGTCATGCTTCTGACACCCGCGGCAATTCTGATTATTTATCCCTACACGTACCCGAAGCTGCCTTACACCATCAACGATGTAACGCCCATCAGCACGGTGAATTACGGTTCCCACGGCTTTGGCGTCGGCCCGCTAGTGCCCGCCTCGGTCAAGACGCTGCACGAATTCCTCGATTGGGCCAAAGCGAATCCGGCGTTGGCCAACTATGGAACGCCGGCCGCCGGTTCGATGCCTCACCTGGTTGCGGCCTTGATGGAAAAGACTTCGGGTATCCCGCTCAAGCAGGTTCCTTACCGCGGCTCTGCTCCCGGCATTCAGGACCTGCTTGGCGGCCAAATTGCCGCCTTCTCATCTCCCATGGGCGACTACCTGCCATATCTCGGCAGCGGGCGATTGCGTCTGCTCGCCGTGACTGGTACGACGCGCTCCCGTTTCACGCCGGATGTGCCAACCTACACGGAGCAGGGGTTCCCTGAATTGAACATGCGCGAGTGGACTGGTGTTTTCATGTCCCCGCGCATTCCTGCAGCTGTGGCACAGCGTGCGCACGCCGCCGTGAGCGCTGCTCTCCTTCAGAAGGACATGATTGACGCTGGATTGCCGTGGGCATTTGACGTCGTCGGCTCATCCAGCCCGGAGGAGTTTGCACGCGTCATGAAGGCTGACCACGATCGCTGGGGCCCGTATGTGCGTCGTGTCGGTTTTACAGCCGAATCCTGATGGGCGCTGACGGGGCGGACATTCTCTTCCGCTTCGTCAAGGCAATGAATAAACCCAATGACAAACACCGCAGTTCATGAAGGCGGGAATTTTCGATTAGCGGACTGTCGAAACCCCTGATGGCCCCAAGTTAAGGTGACTGACCGAATGCCGACCTTGCTTCTGCGCAACATCCACACGTTGGCGACAATGGATGGACAGCGCCGCGAAATTCGCAATGCTGGTATCTTTATCCGGGACGGCTGGATCCAGCAGGTGGCCGAAACCGACCAACTGCCGCAGACGGCGGATGAGATCGTCGACCTTCGCGGGCACGTGGTGCTGCCGGGTCTGATCAATACCCATCACCACCTGTTTCAATCGCTGGACAGGGCCTGCTTTTGCAATGTCGGTTTCATCGACTGGCTGAAGAATCTTTACCCGCGCTGGCGGCTGCTGCGTCCTTCCATCGTCCAGATGGCGGTGGAAGTCGGCTTGACCGAGATGGCGCTTTCAGGCTGCACCACCGTCGCGGATCACAATTATCTCTGGCCCAACGGCTTGACCGCAAAACACCTGGTCGATACAGCGCGGTCGGTCGGGCTGCGCTTTCATCTGGGACATGGCTTTCAGAATATCTCCAACAAGGACGGCGGCTTCGCACCGGATGAACTGGCGGAAACCAGCGAGGTTGCCCTTTCGCGCTGCGCCCAATCGATCGAAGAGTTTCATGATCCGTCGCGCGGGTCTCATCTGCAGGTCTTCGTCGCGCCAAGCTCGATCAGGTCGGTGACGCCGGATCTTCTGCGCCGGTCTGCGGACCTCGCCCGGTCGATGGATGTCGGCTTTCACATGCATCTGGCTGAGACAGCTGGTGAGACCGTCTTCACACGCGAGAGATTTGGCCTCAGTCCGGTCGAAGCGGCGCATAGCTTCGGCTGCCTTGAAGGCAAGAGTTGGATTGCCCACGGGGTCCACCTCAGCGATAGCGACCAGCGCCTTCTGGTTCAGACCGGCTGCGGCGTTTGCCACTGTCCATCGTCGAACATGCGTGTCGGCGCGGGTCATGCCCCGATCCGGGCGTATAGGAAGGCGGGGGTTAAGGTTGGGCTCGGGGTGGACGGCGCGGCCTCAAATGACGGGGCGAACCTGCTGACCGAGGCCAGACTTGCAATGCTGTTGGCGCGGATTGCTCCTGGTGAGGTTCCGCCGCTCTTTTCTCCTCGCAATGCGCTAGAGGTTGCGACATTGGGCAGTGCGGCGCTGCTTAGGCGCGATGATATTGGCGCAATTGAGGTTGGGCGTGCTGCGGATTTGTTCTCGATCAATCTTTCGCGGCCGGAACTTCTTGGCGCCAATGATGCAATCGCGGCTGCCTTGCTCTGCGTGGTCAATCACGTCGACAACTCATGGGTCCACGGCCGCCAAATTGTGAAGGATAGGGCTTTGGTGAATGGCAATTCGCAAAACCTTGTCGAACGCGTGCAGGACTGGAAAACCGAAGTCGACGCAGCCCTTCTGCTCTAGCAGCTTGAAAGATACTGGAATAACCGTAATGGCTCTGACAAACGAATTCGAGAATATCAGCCTGGACGGCTTGCCGTTCGATCTTCGCTACAAATTACTGTCGGCATCCATTATTCCACGCCCGATCGCACTTGTATCGACAATTGGCGAGGCAGGTAACGTCAACCTCGCGCCTTTCAGCAGTTTCATGATCGCCTCGGTCGAGGAAGGATTTCTCTGCTTCTCGGTTGGCCCCGATCAGAAGCGTGTCAAGGATACCTTGGTGAATATCCGTCGCACGGAAGAGTTCGTCATCAACTCCGTTTCCGAACCGATGGCGGTTCAGGTCCAGAACTGCGCCGAGGAATATCCGCCTCACGTCAGCGAAGCGACGGAAGTCGGTTTTGACCTGATTCCCTCCCTCAAGATTGCACCGCCCAGGGTAGCGCTGTCGAACCTGCATTTCGAGTGTCGTTTGCACCAGATCATCCGCTTCGGGGAAAGCCACATGACAATCGGGCGCATCGTGCAGGTCCATGCCCGGGCCGGCCTGGTGCGGAATTACAAGATTGACCCCCGCGAGCTGGCGCCGCTCGGCCGGATCGCGGGACGCAATTATTGTCAGTTGGGAAATATCGTCAAGGTTTGACCCGACCTTCAACTGTCATCATGGAAAAAACCAACGTGGAAAGAACCAACATGTCTGTCGCGAATAATGACGAGTCCCCATTTGACTTACTGATCCTTGGTGACGTCGTGACACCGGACAAGGTCCTGAGGGATGGCTATATTGCCATCCGCCACGACAGGATCGTGGCGGTTGGTTCCGGTGAGCCTCCCGCCGCGAAAACGGTCGAGCGCTATGAAAACAGCTACCTCTTTCCGGGCCTGATCGACGCCCAGATCCATGCCGGCAGTTTCGAAGGCGTCAAAGGAATCGAAGATGCAACACGCGCGGCCGCGGCCGGAGGTGTCACCGTCGTCGTGGATATGCCATTCGACAACCCGGAACCTGTCAACACCGTTGCGCGGCTCGAGTCCAAGATAGCCGAGGTCAATCGTCTGGCATGCGTCGACGTCGCGCTTTATGTGACGCTCTCCAAGGAAGCCGACGCGGCCGATGCGATAGAAGGATTCGCCAAGGCAGGCGCGGCGGGCATCAAGCTGTCGACTTACGAGTACCATCCTGTCCGGTTCCCCCGCTTTTCGACGGCGGAGATGTACGCGGCCTTCGTCGCTGCCCAAAAAGTCGATCTTCCCGTTGGCTTCCACAACGAGGATCAGGAGTTGGTCGACTATTTTACAAGCAAGCAAACCGCCGCCGGCAACAACACTGCCTCAGCTCAACTTACGGGCCGACCTCCCATCTGCGAGCTTGTCGCGGACGCGCAGATCCTGGAACTGGCTTCGGGCACTGACGCGCGCTGCCATATTGTCCATTCTTCCCTGGCGCGGGGCTGTGACATCGCCCGGCACTACCGCGATGCAGGTAACAGGGTCACTGTCGAATCCTGTGTCCATTACCTCGTCTTCAACAACGACGATGTCCTGAAGCATGGCGCATTGCTAAAACTCAATCCTTCGATCCGGCTGGAAGAAGAGCGTGAAGCCCTTTGGGTCAGTTTGTTCAAGGGTGATATCGATTTTATTTCGACCGATCACGTAGCCTGGCCTATCGAACGGAAGAGCGATCCTGCGTTTTTCTCCAATGCCTCGGGAATTGCCGGGTTGGAATCGCTGCTAGCCTTGCTTTACACCGGAATGGCACGGCGGGAGGCGCTTGATCCGCTGCTCATCGCCAAACTCACGGCGGAAAACCCAGCCCGACATTTCGGGCTCTATCCGAACCGAGGGCGTATTTCCTCGGGCGCGCTTGCCGACGTCACAGTGTTCCGCCGCGAGAAAAGGTCGATCGATCCTGCCCGGATGAGTTCCAAGTTCAAATACACGCCCTATGCAGGGATGGAAATGGATGGCTATGTGTCGGCCACCTATCTGCGCGGCAAGAAAGTGTATGAGGACGGAAAAGTGATCGCCACCCCCGGCACTGGCTGCTTTGTAAGACCGGATGCGCCGCAGTCGCGCTAAGTCCTTCGCCCTGAACAAGTCAGTCAGGCTGTTTTGACGTCCCGTTGAGCCTAGGGTGTGCTGCGGAGTACGCCTTTTGGTAGCTTGGTGACATGCGCGAGCCTCACCGTTCCGGCAAGCTGTGCATCGATACGTCAAGGCGTCGTTTCCGATTGAGGGGAAATGTTTCAATTCTCGTCAACTCCGGCAAGACCGAAAACGAAAGGACAGCCCATGCCACTTGCCCCGAGCACCGTCGAACGCATTGCCCGTGCGCGGGGCGATCTGCGCATGGGGGTGCCGGTGGTGCTGACCGAGGCGGGGCGATCCGCGCTTGTCGTGGCGGTGGAGGCACTGGAGGCCGCGCGACTGGCGGACCTGCGGTCGCTTGGGGTGCCCGAGCTGGCAATCTCCCTGCGGCGGGCGGAGACGTTGCAAGCGTGGGCTTACGACGGCGATCTGGCGCGTCTTGAGGTCCCCGAAGCGGCGGGGGTTGACTGGATACGGGCGATCGCCAGCCCGGTGATCGATCCGTGGGTGCCAATGAAGCGACCCTTCCGATCGTCGCGAGGCGGCCCGGCGGATCTGCACCGCGCGGCCATTGCGCTGGCGAAGTCGGCGCAGTTGCTACCTGCCGCGCTGCTGGTGCCGGTGCAGGACGGTCGGGCGCTGGCCGCCTTGAACGTGCTGACGCATCTGAGCCTGGCAGAGCTGGCCCCGGAACTACTGCGCGGCTCGCCGCTATACCCGGTGGCCTCGGCCCCAGTGCCTTTGGCCGCCTCACAGGCCGGGCGGGTGCATGTATTCCGGCCCGAGGATGGCGGGGCTGAGCATTACGCCATCGAGATTGGCCGCCCCGACCGCAGCCAGCCGGTGCTGGCGCGGCTTCACTCGGCCTGTTTTACCGGCGACGTGCTGGGCAGCCTGAAATGCGACTGCGGTCCGCAACTGCGTGCTGCGCTGGCGCAGATGGGGGCCGAGGGCGCGGGTGTGCTGCTCTATCTCAATCAGGAGGGCAGGGGCATCGGTCTTGCCAACAAGCTGCGGGCCTATGCCCTGCAGGATCAGGGCTTCGACACGGTGGAGGCCAATCACCGGCTGGGCTTTGAGGATGACGAGCGAGATTTCCGCATCGGCGCGGATCTTCTCAAGCAGATGGGTTTTTCTGCGGTGAGGCTGATGACCAATAACCCGAACAAGTTGTCGATGATGGGGGCCGTTGGCCTGACCGTGCACGAGAGGGTGCGGCTGCATGTCGGCCTGTCCAAGCAGAACGCGGGCTATCTGGCAACCAAGGCCGCCAAGTCGGGGCATCTCGCATGAGGCGCGGCGGTCTGCTGACCGGCGATGGCAAGCGCCGTCTGATGTGACCTGCTAACCGGCGTCCCTCACTCCTAAATAAGATTCCGGCTTGTCGATAGGCCTTGGTCTCGGAGTGGGCAAGCAAGTGCCCTGCCGCGCGACATCCCCGAAACATCCTCGGCCAATTCAGAGCTTGGCTTGTCCTGCGCATCGGGCATGTCCCAATACGTGGTGTAAGTCCACAGCCCGGACAGACGTTCCCACCTAGTGCTGCAGATACTTGTCGGTGAACGAGACCTTGTCGCCGCGACGGAAGTCATCGTCGCTGGGCTTTTGTGGGGACGGTTGAACGTTGATGGTGAGCAATTCACTTTAAACCCGATCACTGTCCGCGCCCGGGTCGTGCGTCCTTGATTGCCACGATCTTGCCCGTGCGCATTAGGCCCGTGCGCCAATCCATGGATCGCATCGACTTGCCAAGGTCGAGCTTATTGCGTATCGCGACGATGCGCCGAGGGTCAGCCAGCAATCGGTCAATGATGTTCATCATCACCCCCCTCAGTGCGGGGGATTGCATCACGCCAGCCTGGAAGGCCTAACCCAATTAATGGGTCTCTAGATTAGATCAAGGTGCCGCAGTGCGTCTTGCAAATTGTCGGTCAAATCATCCGAGGTCGAAAGATATCTGAAGTAGGTGTCTACATGCTCGCGCAGAGAAGGATTGATTCGGCGAACATCATCTGCCGCCTTCTCTGCTTCATCCAAGCGTCCAAGTCTGAATAGCACCACCGCCCTCAGGAGTGGCGGCGTGAAGTGCTCGGGCACAAAATACTGATTGATGAAGCTGAGTGCCTCTTCGTAGCGGCCCAGCCGATAGGAGTTCAAGAACAATGCCTTGTAGGCCCAGCCCGGGGGATTATGAAGCCTCTTGATTGCCTTCGAGAGGAGTTGGCATCCTTCGTCCCAATCGCCGGCGAGAGCTCGAAAGAAGCCGGTGCTCAATTGGTTGCTGGCTGATCTGGGGTTCTTTTCAAGCAAACGATCACAAATATCGATGACCGCCTTGAAGTCTCGATTATAAAGGTGAAACTGCGCTATCGCGACCTGCGCATAATGGCTATTCCGGTCCAGCTCAAGCGAACGCTGCGCGCAATAATAGACCAGATTTAACCAGTCCTCATCTTGGTCATAACCAAGGACGTTGCCATAGAATACAGCCTGCGCACGTGCTGCCCATATCATAGGATTGTTAGGGAGTTCTTTGACGCCGATCTCTATATTCTTGCGGGCTACCTGATACGCATGCTCCGTAAGTGTCCGCGCCATATGGCGATGAAAAAGGTTGGTATTCTGTGCGCTCCATCGCTCATGGATTCGGCTTTCCAACTCCAGACTCATGCGATAGGATAATATGCCGAAGTCGTCCCCGATAATTCCCGCTATGTGGCCTGCGATTTCCTCTTGAGCGCCCAAGACATCAGTCGATCCGACTTTAACGTCGAATCGATCGGCCCAAATGACGGTCCCCGACATGCGATCATGTAGCTGAAATGTGACTCTGATCGCCGAAATCGAGGACGTGACGCTCCCGCACAGAACAAATCGGGTGCGCAGATCCAATTCGGTGTCAGAGCTCTGTAGCTGCTGCTCCTCGGCTTCATCTGAGGACGTGGAGACCGTGATGTCGGGGTACCGCGAAAATTCGACAATTAGCTGCTCGGTCATTCCTTCAGAAAAGTTAGGCACCCCGCCATCGATGCTCGACTCCTTGAGCTTCATGATCAAAAGGCGGTTGGGTTCAAAAATGCCTGTACGACCGAGGCTCTCTACGTTCTTTGAAGATGCCAGTTGCGGTTTAGACGCAACTCTCTCAAAAATCGGTATGTAACGCCCTTTGGGAACGGATATTCGGATAGTGTCCTCAACTCCCTCGGCTTTATAGTAGGATTCAAGGGCAATGCGCAATCTGCCAGCGTCTAGCCGAACGGCCGGATTGGTGTCTGGATCAAAATTTTCATTCAAGCCGAATGCATTCGTGGCTATTGAATACTGCTTGAGCCGGCTCCCGTTGCCTTGCAGTGTCTCCTCAACTATGTATTGAAGAAATTTTCGCAGCTTCGGCGATGCTGAAAATACATCGCTGTTCACAATGCGTTGCAGCTGCAGCTCCACGTCTTTTTTTGTAACGTCCACGTACACTATTATGCCCCTTTCAAACGGCGTTCTTCTAGGGGGTGTTGACAATCAATCCAGCCAGATGTAGGCGTAAGCCAGGTTCGAAATGCTCGGCGATGCTGCGGTGCAGCAGGGTTCGCTCGGGGTGGCGCGGATTGTAAAGCCGGGGTTTGGCGCCCGCTTGCGAACCCGCGTGCGGGCGCGAGTGCTGTTGAACTGGACGTGCGGCGGGCGACATGGGGTGCCAGCGTGGGCTGGGTGCCGATGATACTGTGGCTATATCCAGCTTTGTGCATTTTTCGGTGCTGTCAGAGGGTAGACCACTAGCTCGTGAATTGATAGCTGCCTGCGCACATTCCACAGGGTCTATGTAGTTTCCCAAGAGGTTGTTCACCCGAGGTAAAGGAGAGGTTCTGACATCTTCCAACACCCTTCAGGACTCCCCGGATGAACATCCGCAAGAATGCCTCAATGACGCCCTAAGGTCGAGCCCACCTGGTTCGAGAAATTGATCCAATTGGTCTCAAACTAGCGGCTGCAGCCGCTGGCTTGAGTACCCGCACGGCGGCCAAGTGGCGTCGTCGCTTTGCGCTGCACCGCGCGGGCGCACTGGCCGACCACAGCTCACGCCCGAAGCGCAGCCTCGCTCGCTGTTGCCCCAGCAAGCCCCCAACCTCGGACGCCCGCGCCAGCGAGCTGGCCCCGTGGATGCATCACTACAACTGCCATCGGCCCCACTCAGCTACTTCCCACCGCCCTCCGGCTTCTCGCCTCGGATTTGATGGGAACAACGTCGTGAGAAGCTACATCTAGAGCCCGACTTTGGTGACTTCTCAAACAAGTCTCACGGAGTAGGGTATCGGCGCAATACGGTATGAAACTGATCTGCGGGTGTAGCTAGCGCTAATCTGCACGCAGGCGTCGGTCACATGCTCAGGCACCGCACCAGTTTGAAGAAATTCACCTGGCTGTAGGTCAAGAATGGCCCGGTGTTTCATTAAGGCGAACAGTTTCAATAAACCTTACATGATTCAAAAGAACCTCACATGACAGACGGAATATTCATGAAAGCGTTTTATCGCGTACTTCTCGGCCTGCTCGCCTTCGGCCTGGCTGGCCACGCTGCCATCGCGCAGGACTGGCCTGCTAAACAGCCCATCCGCATCATCGTGCCGTATCCGCCGGGCGGAAATGCGGACGTCGGCGCGCGGGCGGTGGCTGAAAGCGCCGCCGCCCGCCTGAAACAGGTCATCCTCATTGACAACCGCCCCGGCGCGTCAACCATGATCGGTACGGAAGTGGTCTCGCGGGCTGCACCTGATGGCTACACGATCGGCGTGGTGTCGGATTCGCACGCCATCAACCAGGCGATCTCGACGCAGCCAAAAGCTGCAGAGATTCTGGGTGCCAAGGTCCCCTACGATGCAATCCGCAACTTCGTCCCCGTCGCTGGCCTCGTCGACGTGCCCTTGGTCCTGGCCGTGCATCCGGCAGTCCCGGCCCGCACGCTGAAGGACTTCATCCGGCTGACGCAAGATCGCAAGTCGGGGGAGGGCGTCAACTTCGGCTCGCTGGGCCCAGGCAGTGCCTGGTCAGTGCAGATGCACCAGCTTGCGAAGCTGACGCAGGCCAAGTATGTCGATGTCCCCTACAAGGGCCTCGCGCCGGCGGCGACCGACCTGATCTCCGGCCACATCCAGGCCATGATCCTTCCGGTGCACTACGCGCAACAGTACGTGAAGAGCGGCAAGATCGTCGCGATCGCCACGCTGAGCGAGCGTCGCCACCCGCTGCTGCCCGAAACGCCAAGCCTGGCGGAAAGCGGCTTCCCTGGCCAGAACTTCACCAACACGATCTGGTTCATCGCGCCGGCGGGCACGCCGCCCGCTATCGTCGATCGTATCAGCCGCGAGTTCAACACCGCACTCGCAGAGCCCGGCATGAAGGAAAAGCTGGCGACTTCGGGTGATCCTTACCCCGCCACGCCGGCGGAGCTCTCGCGACGGCTGCGATCCGACATCGATTCGTACGGGTCGACGATCAAGGACGTCCTGAAGTAGACGGCTGCCTAAGCTTGCAAGACGTTTTCCTTGAGAGGAATACCGCATGAACTCCCAACATGATTCCACCGTTGGCGACCTGATCGCACTCGAGCATGACCGTTGCTCGGCAATGGTTGCGGCCAACCATGGCCGGCTGCAGCAGTTGCTTCACCGGGATCTCGTCCCACGTCCATAGGATAGCTTCTGAATGAATGACCACATCAAGTTCCTACTGAATGGCGAGCTTGTCACGCTCGGCGGCTTCGATCCCGGCCTGACGGTGCTGAGGTATCTGCGCGAGCAGGCAAAGCTCAAGGGCACGAAGGAGGGATGCGCCGAAGGCGACTGCGGAGCCTGTACCGCCGTCAGCGCAACACTCGAAAATGGCGCCGTCGTTTATAAGGCTTTCAACACCTGCATCCAGTTCATGGGATCGATGCACGGCAAGGCTCTGTTTACCATCGAGGGCATCTCGACCCCCGCGCAGCCGCATCCGGTCCAGAAGGCTATGGTGGAATGTCACGGCTCGCAGTGCGGCTTCTGCACTCCCGGTTTTGTGATGAGTCTGTTTGGTGGCTATTGCAACGGCGCGGGCGGGGATCGGAAGAGCGTCGACGACCTCCTTGCCGGCAATCTGTGCAGATGTACCGGGTACCGTCCGATCGTCGACGCGGCGGCGAGCGCGCTGTCGCTTGCCAAGCCGGTCGACTTTGACGGCAAGCGCGACGCCCTGGCGGCTGCGCTGGCGGAAATCAGCGCACCTGGGGCTGTCAGGATCGAAAGCGAGGCAGGCGAGTTCTTCCTGCCTGCGACCACAGACGAGCTGGCGGACATTCTCGCGAAGACCCCGAAGGCTCGCATTGTTGCAGGCGGCACAGATCTTGGTCTGCATGTGACCAAGCGGCACATTCAGTTCGAAGCCCTTGTGTCCGTTGCCGGGATTGCTGAAATGAACGCGGTGGTCGCCGAAGCCGGTGGCCTGCGGATTGGCGCGGCCGTAACCTATGAAACGGCCTGGCCGCATCTGGAGAAGCTCTATCCCGATATGGGCGAGCTGATACGCCGCATCGGCAGCGTTCAGGTCAGATCGTCAGGAACCATCGGTGGCAATATCGGAAATGGTTCGCCGATTGCCGATTCTTCGCCGGTGCTGATTGCGGCCGGTGCAACCTTGACGCTGCGCAAAGGCGCAGAGCGCAGAACGATTCCTTTGGAGGACTACTTCATCGAGTATGGCCGGCAGGATCTGCGTCCGGGCGAGTTCATCGAAGAGATCTTTGTGCCGCGTCCCGCAGCCGGGGCCGTGCTCAAGGCCTACAAGGTATCGAAGCGCTTCGATCAGGACATCTCGGCGGTTTGTGGCATCTTCAACCTGTCCTTCGCCGAACGCGATGGGGTGACCAGTGTGGCCAGCGCGCGAATCGCATTCGGTGGCATGGCTGGCACCCCGCTGCGGGCGACAGACTGCGAGGCCTTCCTTGTCGGCAAGCCCTGGACGGAGGATACGGTCGCGGATGCAAAAGCGATCCTCGACCGCACCTATGAGCCGATCAGCGATGCTCGCGCCAGCGCAGGCTATCGACGCTTGATCGCAAGTAACCTTCTGACGAAGTATTTCCTGGAAACGACCGCATCAAAAGATTTTCGTCTTGCTGGAAGACTTGAGGAGTTCACGTCATGGACGCAATGAATCGCGAGCAACGGCCGATCATCGGCGACAGCAAATATCACCAGAGTGCCTGGGGTCAGGTCACAGGCATCGCTGAATATGTAGACGACATGCGTGAGCCCCAGGGCTTGCTGAATATCTACATCGCCTACTCGCCGCATGCGCATGCCCGTATCCTTTCGATGGACCTTTCTGCCGTCGCAGCCTACGATGGCATCGCGACGGTGGTGAGCGCGCAAGACATTCTCGGCCACAATGACATCAGCTGCATTCATCGCGACGATGAGCCGGTTCTGGCGCATGATCTTGTGCAATACGTCGGTCAGCCGATTTTCGCCGTGGCGGCGGAGTCTGTCGATGCGGCCCGGCGGGCCGCGAAGCTGGCAAAGATCGAGTACGAAATCCTCAAGCCGATCCTGACCATCGAAGATGCGATGGCCGCGGAAAACTTCGTGCTGCCACCCAAGATGGCGCGGCGCGGCAATCCCGAGAAAGTTCTCAAAACGGCGACCCACAGGCTGCAGGGCGAATTGCTGGTCGGCGGTCAGGATCATTTCTATCTCGAAAGCCAGATTTCAATGGCGTGGCCCCTGGATGATGGCGGCATGAAAGTGTTCTCCGCGACGCAGAATCCCAGCGAAGTCCAATACCATTGCGCTCAGGTGCTCGGGCTTCCGAACAATGCGGTCGAGGTGGTGGTTCGCCGCATGGGGGGTGGATTCGGCGGCAAGGAAACGCAGCCGGCGCAATATGCTGCGATTGCGTGCCTTGTGGCACACAAGTCCGGCAGACCGGCAAAAGTGCGCCTTGATCGCGACGACGACATGGTGATGACCGGCAAGCGGCACGACTTCAAGATCGAGTATGACGTCGGCTTTGACGATACCGGCCGGATCCAGGCGATCTCATTTGTCCAGAAAGTGAAATGCGGCTTCGCGGCAGATCTGTCCGGCGCTGTGGCGGACCGGGGGATCATGCATGCGGACAACGCCTACTTTCTTGAGCATGTCGAGATCCACTCCTATCGCTGCAAGACCAATACCGTGTCCAACACCGCATTCCGTGGCTTTGGCGTTCCGCAGGGCGTCATCGGGATCGAGCGGGCGCTGCTGGACATCGCGCATCATCTGGGCCTAGACCCGTTGGAGGTGCGAAAGGCCAACCTCTATCACGAAGCCGGGCGGGATATCACGCACTACGGCCAACGCGTGACCAATCTGATCATCGGCGATGTGATGGACAAGTTGGTGGAGGATTCCTCCTACAACCAAAGACGCGAAAACATTGCGGAGTACAACCAGAACAGCAAAGTGTTCAAGCGCGGCATCGCAGTGGTTCCCTGCATGATGGGCATCTGCTTTACGCGTGACCACCTGAACCAGGCTGGTGCTCTGATCCATATTTACAAGGATGGCAGCGTCGCGGTCAATCACGGCGGCACCGAGATGGGCCAGGGCCTGCATGTCAAGATTGCGCAGATTGCTGCGAATGAACTCGGCGTGAAATTTGAGCGGGTTATCGTCGCAGCCACGACCACCGACAAGGTGCCGAATAGCTCGCCTACGGCCTCTTCGGCGGGCATCGACCTGAACGGGATGGCCGTTATCGATGCCGTGCGCACCCTCAAGGAGCGGCTGACAAATTTTGCCGCCGCCCATTACAACGTGGAAGCCGAGACAGTGTCCTTCGACAACGGTCTTGTCCACGTCGGTCCGCAGATCGTCACTTTTGATGAGCTTGTCATGAAGGCCTACCTGGCGCGGGTGTCATTGTCCGCAACCGGCTATTTCAAGACGCCGCATGTCTACTTTGACGACCAGAACTTTGTCGGCCAGCCGTTCCTCTACTTCTGCTTCGGTGCGGCTGTTTCGGAAGTTGTCATCGATACGCTGACCGGAGAGTACCGCGTCGAGCGGGTGGACATCCTCCATGACGTCGGCACCTCGCTGAACGTGGCGATTGACATCGGTCAGATCGAAGGCGGTTTCATTCAGGGAATGGGGTGGTTGACCACCGAGGAACTCTGGTGGAATGCCAAGGGCGAGCTGAAAACCCATGCGCCCTCCACCTACAAGATTCCCGCCTCGTCCGACGTCCCGCCAGTCTTCAACGTCAGCCTCGTGGACAACAAGTCTTTCCGGGCCGAGACGCCGTATTGGTCGAAAGCGGTCGGCGAACCGCCTTTGATCCTGGCGGTATCGGTCCATCAGGCTTTGATCGAGGCGGTGACGGCCGCGAGGAAGTCAGGCGACAGGGCAGGCTTGGACGCTCCGGCGACGCCTGAACGCGTGTTGATGGCGACGGTCGCGAGGAAGTCAGGCAACAGGGCAGGCTTGGACGCTCCGGCGACGCCTGAACGCGTGTTGATGGCGACGGTCTGACCGCCGTTGCTCGCAAGCAGAGATTGCGCGGCATCCGTTCAATCCTGCTTTGGTTTGCCGCGCACTGTCCGGAAACCTCGGGACAGTGCGCACGCCCGACCGGGAACGCGGTCAGGTAAACACCTGAAAAAAAGACTTTCACAACGTGAGCCCAGGGTTCCAAATTGCAGAGAAACAAGATGAAGACGATTGAAATTACCACCGGAATGAATGGCATGGATGCCTGGGAAACGATCTACCGCGAGCGCGTGACGCTGCGGCTGGGCGAGTCCGCGACAGCCGCGATCAAGGCCGCGCACAAGACGGTGAAGGATCTCATGGCCAAAGGCGGACCGGCCTATGGCATCAACACCGGCTTCGGCCGCTTGTCTGACACAGTCATCGACGAGAAGGACATCGGCCTGCTGCAGAGAAATGTTGTGCTGACGAACGCGATTGGCTCGGGGGTTCCCTTGACGGCAGCTGAGACCCGTCTTGCCCTGGCAATGAAGATCGCATCGCTGGCGCAGGGCAACTCAGGCGTCCGTCTGGAGTTGGTGCAATTGATGGTTGACATGTTCAACCACGATCTCTTGCCCGTTATTCCCTGCCAAGGCTCGGTCGGTGCGTCGGGCGACCTCACGCCGCTTGCGCATATCGCATTGACGATGATTGGCTTGGGGTCGGTAACTCACGACGGCAAGGTCATTCCGTCTTCCGAGGCTCTGGCGGCGAAGAACCTCAAGCCGGTTGTCCTTCAGCCGAAGGAGGGCCTTGCGCTCCTGAACGGCACACAAATCTCCACGGCACTTGCCTTGACCGGGGCGTTCGAAGCGCGTCAGGCGTTTGACAGCGCCGTGATCATCGGCGCTCTGACGACCGAAGGTGTGATTGGCTCCGTCGCGCCCTTCGAGGACCGGATTCATCGGGTCCGTCGCCAGACCGGCCAGATCGAAGTGGCACGCAGGCTGCGCGAGCTGACCAAGGGAAGCCAGTTCCGCGAGAAATCGATCAAGGAGGGCAGGATGCAGGACCCCTATTGCATCCGTTGCCAACCCCAGGTCTATGGCGCTTGTCTGGATCTGTTGAACTTCGTGGACACCACGCTGGAACGCGAAGCGGATGCGGTTACAGACAACCCCATCGTGTTCCCTGAAACCAATGACGTCGTTTCCGGTGGCAACTTCCACGCGGAACCGGTGGCCTTTGCTGCGGATATCACGGCGCTCGCCATTTGCGAACTGGGCTCGCTCTCGGAACGTCGCCTGGCGCTGATGACAGATACGAGCCTGTCGGGCCTGCCGTCCTTCCTGACCAGCAATCCGGGACTGAACTCCGGCTTCATGAGTGCACAGATCAGCGCAGCCGCAATGGTTGCCGAGAACCGGCAGAAGTCGCATCCGGCCTCTGTCGACAGCGTGCCGACCGTGGTGAACTATGAAGATCACGTGTCCATGGCAACCCACGGCGCCCGCCGTCTGGTCGCCATGGTTGAAACCCTGAACAACATTCTTGCGATTGAACTTCTGGCGGCTGTCGAAGCCTGCGATTTCCAGGGGCTGGAATTGTCGTCGCCGCTCAAACAAATCAAGGACTTGGTGCGCAGCCAGGTTGAGCGGATGAACATCGACAGGGAATTTGGTCCCGCCTTTGAAGCGGCCAGAATCATGGTCAAGTCGGGGCAGCTTGTTGCCATCGCTGCGGGGGCCTGGCGCAACGCTGATGGCGCGTGACCCGACGCGCCAGACAAAGCAGATGAGCAGCCCGATCTCCGCCCTCGCGGGGGCGGAGATCCTTTGTTTGGCTCGATGCTGAACGGGAAAGAAACCATCATCCCTCAGCCGTCCGCTGCGCCAGACTGTCTCCAAAACCCGGAGTTTCCGATGACTGTGACCTTTCTGGATGACCTGCGCAGCGCTCTGGGCCCCGGAGCGCTGCTGACGGATCCCGCCGATTGCGCGCGCTATCTGACCGACTGGACTGGGGCTTATACCGGCACCGCGCAAGCAGTGGTACGCCCCGCCTCAACCGAGGCCGTGGCCGAGACCCTGCGTCTCTGCGCGGCGGCGGGCGTGGCGATCACCCCGCAGGGAGGCAACACCGGCCTCGCCGGCGGCGGCGTGCCGCTGGGGGATCGGCCGCAAATCCTGCTGTCTCTGGACCGGATGAAGCGCATCCGCCAGATCGACCCCGCCGCGCGCACGGCCACGGTCGAGGCCGGATGCGTGTTGCAACAGCTTCAGGAAGCCGTCGCAGCCGAAGGCTTGGTCTTCCCGCTGATGTTCGGCGCGCGCGGCAGCTGCACCATCGGGGGCAACCTTTCAACCAATGCCGGCGGCTCGAACGTGCTGCGCTACGGCAATACCCGTGCCCTCTGCCTCGGGATCGAGGCGGTGATGGCAGATGGCAGTGTGGTCAGCGACTTGTCGGGCCTGCGCAAGGACAACACGGGCTATGACCTTCGCGACCTGATGATCGGTGCCGAAGGAACGCTCGGCATCATCACCGCAGCCTGCCTGCGGCTCTACCCCGTGCCACTGGTCCGGACAACCGCCTTCCTCGCGCTGCGGGACGTGGCCTCGGCCCTGACCGTGCTGAACCGGCTGCAGGATGCTTCGGGCGGGTTGGTCGAGGCCTTTGAATACATGCCTGCCCCGATGATGCGTCTGATCACGGGTTATCACGGCAAGCGCGCTCCTATGACACAGGCACCCGAGACCGGGATCCTGCTCGAACTTGCCTCGACCCGCGCCGACGATGCCGCGCCGGATGCGGACGGAACGCCAAAGCTGCAGGCGCTGGTGATAGAGGCCTTAGACGGGCTGATGGAAGACGCGCTGGTCGAGGACGCGGTTGTCGCTACGTCGGAAGCGCAGCGCGATGCCCTCTGGGAACTCCGCGAAGGCGCCGCCGAGGCTGTCTTTGCCCTCAAAGAGGCTTACATGTTCGACATTTCCCTGCCTTTGGCCGCTGTGCCAGGCTTTGTCGCAGAGACGGATGCGGGCTCCCGCGCGCTTGGGTTCGAGGTCTATACCGTCGCGCATCTGGGCGACGGCAATTTGCATTGCACGCTGGCCACGGGTGAAGAGCAGGACTGGGCCAAGCTGCCGGTCGAAACGCAGGTGGCGAGTATTCTCGACCGCGTGGCGGCCTTGGGCGGGTCCTTCAGTGCCGAGCATGGCATTGGTCAGTCGAAGCTCTCCTACATGCACCGCTACCGCGCCGCTCCACGTCTGGCGGCGATGCGCGCAATCCGTCAGGCGCTCGACCCCGCTGGCCTTATGAACCCTGGGAAGACGATACCGGATCTATAGCACCTTAGGTACATTGCGACCGGGGGGAGCCGAAGATGGACCGGGCCATTTGCGGTGATCCCGTCTTGACGACCGTCCTTCGATCAGCGCACTGCGGTTGGCTGCCAGCGGTGCGGCAGCAACTCTCCGACGCGGCTGGCCGGCTGCGTGGGCAGGCGCTCAAGAACGTAGCTGAGGTACGCGTGCGGCTCGTGTCCATTGAGCTTCGCCGACTGAATCAAGCTCATGATGGCTGCAGCGCGCTGGCCCGCCCTTAGCGATCCCGCGAACAGCCAGTTGGATCGTCCGATGGCGATCGGACGGATCTGGTTCTCCACCCAGTAGTTGTCCGCCGGCAGATCCCCGCTGTCGATGTAGCGCGTGAGCGCGTGCCAGCGCCTCAGGCTGTAGTCGATTGCCCTGGCCGTTGTCGAGCCATCCGGTACTCTTTGCCGTTGCCCGGCGAGCCATTGCTGGAGGGCATCAGCCACCTTGCGCGACCTCTCCTGGAGTATTCGCCTTCGCTCCTCGGGGATCAATTCGGCGACCTCGCGTTCGACGGCGTAGTGCTCGCCGACGAGGCTGCAGTGATTGGCCCAGAGTTCGTGGAACTTGCGTGTAGCGGCCATCGAACTCGACTTGGTAGTCGATGTTCGCCTTGGCGCCTTTCCATAGCCAAACCTCGAAGCGCGTGGCCGGCAGCGGGCGCAGAGCTGGCGCATCCAGCATCTCAAAGGCACTGCACTGACGACCCGGCAGCCTCTTGAACGGGCGCTGGTTCAGATCGACCAGCAGCTCGGCGATCGCGCGGTCGAGTTCGCCCAGGTTGAAGCGCCGATTGCCCAAGCGCGCAAGAATTCATTTTCGACCACGAGCTTCCCGTTCTCTACCTTCGGCATCTCGATTCGACGCAGCAGGGTCAATCGGGCATTCTTATGAATGTTCTCTGGTTGGGTGCTCTTGAGAAAACAGGGGGTGTGGCGATTCCAATCTCTTAAACTCAACTCGGATGAACAGATACAGCCTATTGGGCCCTCACACCTAGCCCTTCCTTGCTCGGCCCGGGTGAATCGGTTGAGCCGTCGACCAATTGCGCACCCGCGTTGCCATCCTCGTGAGCGTCTACGAACCAGCAGCCGCCGTGAAAGTACGCAACCTGGGCCGGCCAGGGGGTGGGCGACACCGGTTCTGAACTGATGGATTTGCGCATGAGCTGCTGCAGCCTGCGAATACAGTGTCGAAGCATCGCTCAATCATTCCCCAGGAACGCCGCCCAGATCTTTGGGTGGCTCAGCATCACATTGGCGTCGCCATCCATCGTGACGAGCCCCGACTTCACCAGGTAGCCGCGATAAGGCCAGCTGCAGCGCGTGGTTAGCCCTGTGGCAAGTCCCTCTGCTCCTGCTCCTGCTCCTGCAGTCAATGCGTTCCGATTCGACATGACCGAGTTCCTTTGACTGAATGCCGCTTGGGTCACCGACGGGGCTACCTGTCCAAAACGCAGAAAAATTCTATCGTCAATTTTATCTTTTATCGACAAGAGCTAGGTTCCTCGAACAGTTTGTTAGGCCTTGCGCGCGCCGAGCACCATGAAGAACCTGGCGCGGAGATTCGGAGCGAGAAGCGCCGGCGGCGCCATCTGAGCAAGAAGCCTGCGGTCGAAGATTTGCTGCACGGCACACTCCCAGGAATGAGATGCCTCCCATATTCGAGGGCGCGGTTGCTGCCGGCGCTCAGCACCCACTTTGACCTGCCCCCTCCCAGCCGTACCAGCGTAATGGCAGCGAAGTCCGTCAACTTGGAGAATGACGGACATGAGAACGGTTTCATCAAGCAAGCCGAGTCGGGCTTGCCGATAAGGATCTGTGCCGTAAAGGCGGCTTCAGCGACGCGACCTTCTACAAATGGCGCGCCAAGTACGGCGGCATGGACGTGCCCGATGCCAGCGACTGCGTGAACTCGAGGCCGAGAACAACAAGCTCAAGAAGCTGTTGGCCGAGGCCCACCTGGACATCCACGCGTTGAACACCGCCTTCGGGGTAAAGCGTTAGCCCCACAGGCCAAGCGTGCCGCCGTCGCCACCATGATCGAGCACTGCGATCTGAGCGAACGTATCCACCCGAGGCCGATGCCATGACGCAAGAGCTCAGCAGCTAGATCGTCGTGGCTGAAGTCATCGGCCATGGGATACGAAGACGCGCATGCAGGCTTGTGGGGCTCTCCCGCGACAGCTATCGCACGATAGCCGAAGCGCCGACGTGCATGCGCGATCTCGCGATCAGGATGTGGCGAATGCCATGGGTCTGCGCCCAGCTCATGAAGGCACGACTGGTGAACTCCGGACCTTGTCTGTGCGCACGGCCAACGGGTAGCCCCTGAAGACAGCCGCCTGGTCGATGTAGCCGTTCTGCATGGGCCGTCCCGGCTCGAGCAAACGCGTGACGGATTGGCCCGAGATTCGCCAGTCCACCGAGATGCTCACACACTCGCGTTGTAGTCCTGGCGCCAGAGCGCGATGGCCGACCTGGCCTGCTGCAGCGTCTCGAACCACTGCTCGTTCAGGCACTCGTCCCAGAACTTCCCGTTGAAGCTATCGTTAGCAGCGCGGCTGCTCAGCAGCGGCCTATTGGCCTATTGTTAGACGATTCGGCTCTGCCTTCTATCCGGCCTTAGCCGCACACCTCAAGGTGACCCGGCTGCAATTCACTCGATTGCAACCTTGGCATCCTTGACGAGCCTGGAGTACTTCGCTGTGTCGTCCTTGATCTGAGTCGCCATCTGGGCCGGAGTGTCGCCGACGGGCTCGGCACCGATTTCTTCCATGCGCTTCTTGAACTCGGGCGATTTGATGATCTTCACCATCTCGGCGTTGAGCTTGTCGACCACCTCCTTGGGCGTCGCGGCCGGCGCCAGGATGCCGAACCAGGTGCCCTGGTTGAAATCCTTGATGCCAGCTTCGGCCAGCGTCGGCACATCGGGCAAGGTGCTCGACCGCTTCGCGGTGGTCACCGCCAGCGCGCGCAGCTTGCCGGCCTTGATGTGCTGCACCAGCGGGGTCAGCGTGTCGAAGGACATGTCGACCTGGCCGCCGAGCAGGTCGGTGGTCAGCGGCGCGCTGCCCTTGTAGGGCACGTGCAGGATGTCGATGCCGGTCTGGCTCGAGAACTGCGTGCCGATGAGGTGCTGCACGGTGCCATTGCCGTTCGATCCGTAGGAGAGCTTGCCGGGCGACGCCTTGGCCAGTGCGACCAGGCTTTTGACGTCGGTGGCCGGAGACTTGGCATTGACCACCAGCACATTGGGCACCAGGGCCACCGTGGTGACGGGCGCGAAGCTCTTCTCGAAGTCGTAGGGCAGCTTCTTGTAGACGCTGGTGGCGATCGTGTGGTGCACCGCGCCCATGAGAAGCGTGTAGCCGTCGGGCTTGGCCTTCGACACGTAGTCCGCGCCGACCGTTGCGCCGGCGCCCGGCTTGCTCTCGACGATCACCGGCTGGCCGAGGCTTTGCGACAGCGGCGTGGTGATGGCGCGGGCCAGCGCGTCCGAGCTGCCGCCGGCTGGAAACGGCACGATCAGGGTGATGGGCTTCGCCGGCCAGGCCTGTGCGGCGGCCAGCGATGCGGTGAAACCGAAAGCGATGGCCGTCAAGACGGTGCGCGGGCGGAATGTCGAAGTCTTCATGATGGTTGTCTCCTTATGGGTGTGAAGCGACTGTAGGCAGCCGCGGGGTGTTCAATGCAGACTGAAAGTGAACCCGGCGTTAACTTGAATTCAACGGTGCAGGCGAGTTCAGCGAAGGGATTGAATGGCCGCACGACCGGCGAACACGGCATCGCGGCCGAGCTCCGCCTCGATGAGGAGCAGGCGGTTGTACTTGGCCATGCGATCCGAGCGACACAGCGAGCCGGTCTTGATCTGCGTCGCGGCGGTGCACACGCTCAGGTCGGCGATGGTGGTGTCTTCCGTTTCGCCCGAGCGATGCGAGACCACGGCGGAGTACCCGGCCTTGTCGGCCATGGCGATGGCGGCGAGCGTCTCGGTCAGGGTGCCGATCTGGTTCGGCTTGATCAGGATCGAGTTGGCTGCGCCGCACTTTATGCCCTGCTGCAGGATCGCGGTGTTGGTGACGAAGAGGTCGTCGCCGACCAATTGCACGCGCCGGCCCAGTTTCGCCGTGAGCAGTTCCCATCCATCCCAGTCGTCTTCGGCCATGCCGTCTTCGATGGTCACGATGGGATAGGCATCGACCCAGCGCGCCAGGTAGTCGACGAAGCCGGCCGAGTCGAAGCGCCTGGACTCCGAAGCCAGTTCGTACTGCCCGCCCTTGTGGAACTCGGAACTCGCAACGTCCAGGCCCAGCGCGATGTCTGCCCCGGCCTTGAAGCCTGCCCGTTCGATCGCAGCCAGGATGATCTCGATGGCCGCCTCGTTCGACGGCAGGTCGGGCGCGAAGCCGCCTTCGTCGCCCACCGCGGTCGACATGCCGCGACTCCTGAGCAGGCCCTTCAGCGAGTGGAAGACCTCGACGCCCCAGCGCATGGCTTCGGAGAAGCTGGGCGCGCCGACCGGCACGATCATGAATTCCTGCATGTCGACGTTGTTGTCGGCGTGGGCGCCGCCGTTGATGATGTTCATCATGGGCAACGGAAGCACCGGCTTGTGTTCGCCGCCGATGTGTCGATAGAGCGCCGCGCCGCTGGAGGCCGCCGCGGCCTTGGCCGCTGCGAGCGACACCGCGAGGATCGCGTTCGCGCCCAGTCGCGACTTGGTCGGGCTTCCGTCGAGGTCGATCATCAGGCGGTCGAGCGCGGCCTGGTCTTCGGCGGCGCGGCCGACCAGTGCCTTGCTCAGCTCGCCGTTGACGTGGCCAACTGCCTTGATGACGCCCTTGCCGAAGTAGCGTTTCGGGTCGCCGTCGCGCAGCTCGATGGCTTCCCGGGCGCCCGTGGAAGCGCCAGAGGGCGATGCGGCGAAGCCCTTGGCGCCGTCCGAGAGCACCACCTCGGCCGCCACGGTGGGATTGCCGCGCGAGTCCAGGATCTCGAATCCGCGGATGTGTTGAATCGATGCCATGTCTGCTCCCGGTCAGATCTGCGCGATGCGCAGCAGGTTGGTGGTGCCGGAGGTGCCGAAGGGCATGCCGGCCGAGATCACGATGGTTTGCCCGGCGGCGCCGAAGCCTTCCTTCTGCGCGGTGCGGCAGGCGAGCTCGCTCATCTCGGGCACGTCCACCACTTCGTGGCAGAGCACGGCGTGGACGCCCCATGCGAGCGCCAGGCGGCGCGCCGTGGCGAGCCGCGGCGTCATGCCGATGATGGGCGCGCGTGGCCGCTCGCGCGCCATGCGCAGCGCCGAGTAGCCCGAGCTGGTGTAGGCGACGGTGGCCGCTGCGTTGAGCAAGCCCGTGATGTCGCGCATCGCCGAGCCGATGGCGTCGGCCGTGCGCGCCAGCGGCTCGGCGCGCGATGAATCGATCGCGGTGCGGTAGTTCGGGTCGCTCTCGGTGTGCGCGATGATGCTGCTCATCATCTTCACCGCCTCGACCGGATAGCGCCCGCTGGCCGATTCCGCCGACAGCATGACCGCGTCGGCGCCTTCGTAGATCGCAGTCGCCACGTCCGAGGCTTCGGCCCGCGTGGGCACCGGCGCACTGACCATCGATTCGAGCATCTGGGTGGCGACGATCACCGGTTTGCCGGCCCGCCGGCAGGCGCGGATGATCCGCTTCTGGATCGAGGGCACCTGCTCGGCAGGCATCTCGACGCCGAGGTCGCCGCGGGCGACCATCACCGCATCCGTCTCGGCCACGATGGCATCGAGCGACGCAATGGCTGCCGGCTTCTCGAGCTTGGCCACGATCCCGGCGCGCGCGCCGATGATGGCGCGGGCTTCGGTGATGTCCTCGGCACGCTGCACGAACGACAGCGCGACCCAGTCGATGCCGAGCGTGAGCCCGTAGGCCAGGTCGGCACGGTCCTTCGCGGTCATGGCGGAAAGCGGCAGCACGACGCCGGGGACGTTCACGCCCTTGCGATCCGACAGCCTGCCGCCGGTCACCACGCGCGTCTCGGCGAAATCTTTGCCAAATTTCTCCACCCGCAGCCGGAGGCGGCCGTCGTCCAGCAGCAGATCGACGCCCGCTTCGAGCGCCGCGAAGATCTCGGGGTGCGGCAGTGCGACGCGCGCTGCGCTGCCCGGGGTCTTCGTATCCAGGTCGAGCCTGAAGGGCTTGCCTTCGACCAGGTCAATCGGACCATCGGGGAAGGTGCCGATGCGCAGCTTGGGCCCCTGCAGGTCGAGCAGCACGCCGATGGGACGCCCGCTCTCGCGCTCGACTTCGCGAATCAGGTCGAGGCGCCGCTTGTGGTCTTCGTGCGTCCCGTGGCTGAAGTTGAGCCGGAACACATCGGCGCCTGCATCGAACAACGCCTGGATGGTCTGCCGCTCGTCGCTTGCCGGGCCGAGGGTCGCGACGATCTTCGCGTGCTTGGTTCTTCGCATCTCAATCTCTCCTATGGGCACGCTCGGTGCTGCCGGGGCCGGCAGCGATCACGATCGCGCGAAAGTCGTTCACATTGGTCAGCGTCGGACCGGTGAGCACCGAGTCGCCGAGCGCCTCGAAGAAGCCGTGTCCGTCGTTGTCGTCGAGGCGCTCGCGCGGCCTCAAGCCTTGCGCACGGGCGCGGGCCAGCGTGTCGGGCGCAAGCAGCGCGCCGGCGATTTCTTCCTGGCCATCGACCCCGTCGGTATCGCCGGCGAGCGCGTGGATGCCGGGCTCGCCGTTCAATGCGATACCCAGGGCCAGCAGGAATTCGACGTTGCGTCCGCCGCGCCCGCGTCCGCGCAGGGTGACCGTGGTTTCGCCGCCGGACAGCAGCACGCACGGCGCCGCCGCCGGCTGGCCGTGCCGTGCCACCTGCAGCGCGATGCCGGCCAGGGTCCGCGCCACGTCGCGCGCTTCGCCTTCGATCGCGTCGCCGAGGATGCAGGCCTCCAGCCCCGCGACGCGGGCGGCCGCCGCCGCGGCCTCCAGCGCCATCTGCGGGGTCGCGATGAAGCGGGTCTCGATGGAAGGCAGGCGCGGGTCGTCCGCCTTCAGCGTCTCGCCCTCGCCGGTTTCGAGCAGTGCACGTGCCCGTGACGGCACGTCGATCTCGTAGCGACGAAGGATCTCCAGCGCGTCGGCGCAGGTGGTGCGGTCGGGCACGGTCGGCCCGGAGGCGATGTCGATCGGGTCGTCGCCCGGCACGTCGGACAGCAGCAGATTGACCACGCGTGCCGGATGGCATGCCGCGGCCAGTCGTCCACCCTTGATGGCCGACAGATGGCGCCGCACGCAGTTCATCTCGCCGATGCTGGCTCCACTGGCGAGCAGGGCCCGGTTGAGCGCCTGCTTGTCTTCCAGCGTGAGGCCCGGCAGCGCCAGCGGCAGCAGCGAGGAGCCGCCGCCGGAGATCAGGCACAGCACCAGGTCGTCGCTCGTGAGGCCCCGGACCGCCTCCAGCATGCGCGCTGCCGCGAGCTCGCCGGCCGCATCGGGCACCGGATGCGCGGCTTCGACGATCTCGATGCGCTCGCAGGGCACGGCGTAGCCGTAGCGCGTCACGACCAAGCCACCGAGCGGCCCGTGCCAATTCGCTTCCACGGCGCGGGCCATCGCGGCCGAGGCCTTGCCGGCGCCGATCACCACCAGCCGGCCCTTGGGCGGCGCCGGAAGATGCCGCGGCACGCATAGCGCGGGCTGGGCAGCGGCGATCGCGGCGTCGAACATGGTGCGCAGCAGGTTGCGGATGTCCGCGGGATTCATGGCGGCGGTCATACGGTTCAGGCCGCGATCCGCGCGCCGTCGAGCTCGACGCGAATCGGCTTGACGCTGCTCGCCTCGTCGTTGTCCCCTTCGTACAGCTCGTCCAGGTTCTCGGGATCGCTCTTGCCGTCGAGCACCTGAGTCAGCCGATCGCGGTCAACCGCCCCGACCCAGCGGGCGATCGCGATGGTGCCTACCGCGTTGCCGATGGTGTTGGTGATGGCACGCGCTTCCGACATGAAGCGGTCAACGCCGAGCAAAAGCACCATGCCGGCGACCGGGATCTTGCCCATCGAGGCCAGCGTGGCGGCGAGCGTGATGAAGCCGGAGCCCGTGACGCCCGCGGAGCCCTTGGAGGTGAGCAGCAGCACGCCCAGCACCACCAGCTGATCGGTCATCGTCAGCGGCGTGTTGGTGGCCTGCGCGATGAAGATCGCCGCCATCGTGTAGTAGATGCACTGGCCATCCGGGTTGAAGGTCAGGCCGGCCGGAACGACCAGGCCAACCACCGGCTTCGAGACGCCGGCATGCTCCAGCTTGCGCATCAGCTGCGGCACCACGGATTCGGATGAGCTCGTGCCCAGCACCGTGAAGAGTTCGTCCTTGATATACTTGAGGAACTTCCACAGGCTGAACCCTGACATCCGCGCGATGATGCCGAGAACGATCGCGACGAACAGGAGGCAGGTGATGTACATCGTGCCCATCAGCTTGCCCAGCGAGACGACCGAGCCCAGGCCGTACTTGCCGACCGTGAAGGCCATGGCGCCGAAGGCTGCCAGCGGCGCCAGCCGCATGATCATTCCGACCACCGCGAACACGCCGTGAGTGAACGAGTCGAGGAAGTCGACCACGGGCTTGGCGCGCGGCCCGATGTGGGACAGTGCAACCCCGAACATGGTGGCGAAGACCAGGATCTGCAGGATGTCGTTGCGGGCTAGCGCATCCACGACGCTCGTCGGCACCAGGTGCATGAGGAAGTCGATGAAGCCGTCGGATTTGGCGCCGGCGGCGGTGTAACCGGCGATGGCCTTGGTATCGAGCTGCGTGGGGTCGATGTTCATGCCGTTGCCCGGACCGACGACATTGACCACCACCAGGCCGAGCGCCAGCGCGAAGGTCGACAGGATCTCGAAATAGATCAACGCCCGGACGCCGACGCGGCCGAGCTCCTTCATGTTCTCCATCCTGGCGATGCCGAGCACCACGGTGGCGAAGATGATCGGTGCGAACACCATCTTGATCAGTTTGATGAAGATGTCGCCCAGCGGCTTGAATTCGCTGCCGATGTGGGGGACGAGGAAGCCGAGGGCTGCGCCGGCGAACACGCCGATGAGCACCTGGACGTACAGTTTTCCGAAGAAGCGGCGCATGGTTTGTCTCCTGGTGGATGTGTGGGCACGAGTTCGCCCCTGCGGCGCTTGGCGGCCGCTTCGGGATGAGAGGCGGCGCGTGCCGCGCGGCCCCTCGGTTCAGCTCAATGCAAAGTCCGGCCGCCGATGGCCAGGGGTAGGGGCCGTCAGGCCGCCTTGCGCTGCGCGCTGCCGGCCACCTGGTCGCACACGGCCTTGGTGACTTGCGCCGTCGTTGCCGTGCCGCCCAGGTCGCGCGTGTGCAGCGACTTGTCGGCAGTGACCTTCTCGATGGCCTGCATGACGCGCCGGGCGGCCTCGGCCTCGCCCAGATGCTCCAGCAGCATCACGACCGACCAGAAGGTGCCCACCGGGTTGGCGAGGCCTTTGCCCATGATGTCGAAGGCGGAGCCGTGAATCGGCTCGAACATCGACGGGTAGCGGCGCTCGGGGTCGATGTTGCCGGTGGGTGCGATGCCCAGGCTGCCGGCCAGTGCCGCTGCCAGGTCGCTGAGGATGTCGGCGTGCAGGTTGGTGGCAACGATGGTGTCGAGCGACGCCGGGCGATTGATCATCCGCGCGGTTGATGCGTCGACCAATTCCTTGTCCCAGGTGACGTCCGGGAATTCCTTGGAGATCTGCAGCGCGATCTCGTCCCACATCACCATCGCGTGGCGCTGGGCATTGCTCTTGGTGATGACGGTCAGCAGCTTGCGGGGGCGCGATTGCGCTAGCTTGAAGGCGAAGCGCATGATGCGCTCGACGCCGGCACGGGTCATCATCGACACATCGGTCGCGGCTTCGATCGGATGGCCCTGGTGAACGCGGCCGCCGACACCAGCGTACTCGCCTTCGGAGTTCTCGCGCACGATCACCCAGTTGAGATCGTCCGGGCCGCAGCGCTTGAGCGGCCCGTCGATGCCGGGAAGGATGCGCGTCGGGCGCACGTTGGCGTACTGGTCGAAGCCCTGGCAGATCTTCAGGCGCAGGCCCCAGAGGGTGATGTGGTCGGGGATGTGCGGATCGCCGGCCGAGCCGAACAGGATCGCGTCCTTGTCGCGAATGGCGTTCAGGCCGTCGTCCGGCATCATGACGCCGTGCTCGCGGAAGTAGTCGCCACCCCAGTCGAAGTTCTCGAACTCGAACTTGAAGCTGCTGCCGGCCGAGGCCAGGGCTTCCAGCACTTGCTGGCCGGCGGGCACGACTTCCTTGCCGATGCCGTCGCCAGGAATGGTTGCGATCTTGTACGTCTTCATGGGTTTGTCTCCGAGGGGGTGGTGTTGAAGGGGTAGGGGTACTGTAAGAATTCGACTCCCCATCGACGCGGCGTTAAAGTGAATCCATTGTTAACCTGAGTTCAACAGTGGAGCGAACATGACCTCTGCAATCCTGCCGGCAGACCTGGGGTTCTTTTCTACCCTCGCCAGTGCCGGAAGTCTCAGCGCCGCAGCGCGGGAACTCGGCATCACCACTCCCGCGGTGAGCAAGCACCTCGCCTTGATGGAGTCGCGCATCGGGGTGTCGCTGGTCAACCGCTCGACGCGCCGCATGAGCCTGACGCCCGAAGGTGAGGTGTACCTCGACCACGCGCGCCGGATCCTCGGCGACATCGACGGCATGGGGGAGGCCCTTGGGGTTTCCAAGGCGACGCCGCAGGGCCTGTTGCGGGTGAATGCCACGCTGGGCTTCGGGCGCAGTCACGTGGCACCGCTGATCTCGCGGTTCGTGCGCAAATACCGGCAAGTCGAGGTGCAACTGCAGTTGTCGGTCAATCCTCCGGCGCCGACCGAAGACCTCTTCGACGTCTGCGTGCGCTTCGGCGCGCCGCCGGACAGCCGCGTCATCGCAAGGCGCATCGCGGCCAACCGCCGCCTGCTGTGCGCGGCGCCGGCCTATCTCGCAAAGCACGGCATCCCTAAGGTTCCGAACGACCTGACGACGCACAACTGCATCGGCATCCGCCAGGGCGAGGAAGCCTACGGCGTCTGGCGGCTGGCAAGCGGGAGGGGCCGCAGCGCCAACACCGAAGCGGTCAAGACGCGCGGCAACCTGGCGACCAACGATGGCGAGATCGCGGTCAACTGGGCGCTCGACGGCCACGGCATCCTGATGCGGGCCGAGTGGGACATCGAACGCTATCTTCGCAACGGCCGGCTGGTGCCGGTCCTTCCGCAGTACTACACGCCCGACGCGGACATCTACGCCGTGTACCCGCAGCGGCACCAGCTGGCCGCCCGGGTCCGGGCCTTCGTGGACTTCCTGGCGCTGTCATTCACTCAGCAAGCGGCGGCTGCTAAAACGTAGTGCAGCCTTGTTGAACCAATGCTTTGGTCCGGAAGCGCGGGGCGGGGTGAGAGCGCACGGCCACATACTCCAGGCGCCGCAGATCCTGGATGGTCATGCGGACATCCGCCGCCTTCGGCCCCTTGGCCATCCGGTGCCCTGTCCGCAAAACCACAGCGTAGCGATCGCGCAGCAGTTCGACGCGCTCTACAACGGCGACGGCTGATCGCAGGTTCCGGGGCGACATGGCATGCTGATCAGTGATGGAGCAATCAGCAATAACTATTTCATGCTTCCATCAATCAAATCTCAGAATGTCGACCGCAGGGGCACAGGCTCCTCAAGTCAACCACTTCTGAAAGCCGTCATGAAACTTATCGAGGCCATTACCGTCGTTGCAATCGTGGGGCTGCAGGCGCTGGGCACGGCGCATGCGCAGCCCAAGGACACCTTGCAGAAGATCAAGGAAACAGGCGTCATCAATCTCGGCGGTCGGGAGGCATCCTTTCCGTTCTCGTACAAGCTGAGTTCGGACGACAACCCGGTCGGCTTCTCTGCCGACCTCTGCATGAAGGTTGTCGACGCGGTGAAGGCCAAGCTTGGCATGCCGAACCTGAAAGTGCACTACACCATCGTCACGCCCACCAACCGCATACCGCTGGTGCAGAACGGCGCCGTGGACCTCGAGTGCAGCACGACGACGAACACCGTCGCCCGCGCGCAGCAGGTGGAGTTCGCGCCGACGCACTTCGTGGCCAGCGTGGCCGCCGCCGTCAAGAAGAGTTCGGGAATCAACAGCATGGCCCAACTCGAAGGCAAGACGGTGGCAACCGTCACCGGAAGCACCTCGATCCAGCTGCTTCGCGCTTTCCGCAAGAATGAGAAGCTCGAGATCAACGAGATCTCGGCAAAGGACACGTCGGATGCGTTCCTGCTCCTTTCGTCCGACCGCGCGACGGCCATGATCGTGGAAGACGTGCAGCTGGCCGGCTTGATCGCGCGAACGAGCAACCCGGGTGAGTACAAGATCCTCGACGAGCGTCTGCGAGAAGAGCCCTATGGGTTCATGTATCGCAAGGACGATCCGCAGTTCAAAGCTCTGGTCGATGCGACGCTCGCTTCGCTCATGAAGAGCGGTGAGATCAATGAGCTGTATGCGAAGTGGTTCACCCGGCCCGTGCCTCCGACTGGATCGAACATCAATCTCCCGATGTCAAACGCCGTCAAGGAGGCCTACAGGAACCCGAACAACCGGGGCGTCTGAAGCGGCAGCTCGGCTGTTCCGCGAACACTGCTTGCGCCGATCCTTTCCGATCACGATGCCGTCGCCATCCGGTAGGCCGCAGCAAAGCGGGTTGCTCGTCGGTTACGGCGAGGCGTTGTTTGAGTTGAGCTGATGGAGGCGTCGGCCTCAGGGGCCGAGCCAACGTCCCTCCAGCCATGTCCCGGAGTCGATCGCCCGCCGCGCTTCCCTGACCAGCAGGTCCACCGCACAGCGTACATGCCGCCCCGTCGCGCGGTCGGCCGGAAGGGCGAGCACGATGGTGCGGGCGATCGGCGGATCGGCCAGGGGCGCGCCCGACAGCTTGCCGGTGCGGAGGTCCTCGGCCACGGCGATCGGTGGAAGGATGGTCAGGCCGTGGCCACCGAGGACGAGACTGCGCTGCACACTCAGTGCGTTGGTCTCTGCGCAAATGTCCAGAGTGACATTGGCAACCGCGCACGCATGCTCCACCAGTGCCCGGATTCCATGCGGCGCGCTGGGTAGTACGACTTTCTTTCCGACGAGCTTCGCCAGAGGCATCGGCTTGCTCTTGCGCAGCTTGGCTTCCTTCGGGCCGATTACCCAGAGCGACTCTTCGATCAGCGGTGTCGTCTGGACTTCAGCCGAGCGTGCGGCGCCGTAGAGCAGGGCTGCATCCACCTCGCCGGATTCGAGCCAGCGCAGGAGTGTGCCCGCGTAACCCATCGCGATGCGGACGTGGACGCCCGGATATTCGGCTGCCATGGCCGCGACGAGCGGGCTGGACAGCATGTCGATGGTGCTGGGCAGGAGGCCCAGGGTGACCAGGCCGCTCACGCCATTGCCGTTGTCCCCGATCTCCGCGCGGGCGCGCTCGAGTTCCAGCATCGCCCGGCGCGCATAGCCCACCAGCGACTGGCCGGCCGACGTCAGCACCATGCCGTGCCGGCCACGGTCGAAAAGAGGTGCGCCGATGTCCTCCTCGAGAAGGCGCAGTTGGCGCGAGACCGCGGGTTGCACGATATGCAGGACCTCGGCGGCCCGGGTGACGTTGCCGGTCTCGGCCACGGTGAGAAAGGCGCGCAGCTGCTTGAAGTCCATGGATGGAATCTCGAATCGTGATGGTTGAATGCCGATTTTCTATTTCTCATGAGGATAGATCAAAAACTATGATTCCTGAACCCGCTACTACCCAAAGGCTCGACACGGCTATGAATCACACACCCGCACCGGCCCCTGCCTGGCAGGAGGTCATCTTCAAGGTTCTCAAGGAGGGCGGCGTCAATCAGATCGCCTACGTTCCCGATGCCGGCCATTCGCACGTCATTCGCAGCGCGATTGCTGACCCCGACATCCAGGATGTCGTTCTGACGACGGAGGAAGAAGGGGTGGCCGTTTGCAGCGGCGCATGGCTTGGCGGTGATCGTGCAGTGCTTCTGATGCAAAGCAGCGGCGTAGGCAACTGCGTGAACATGTTCTCGCTGCTGCAGGCGGCCGACTTCCCGTTCTTCACGCTCGTCACCATGCGCGGGGAGTATGCCGAGTTCAATCCGTGGCAGGGGCCGATGGGCAAGGCCACGCAGGGTGCCCTTGAGCTGATGGGCATCCACGTACTCCGTGCTTCGAAGCCTGAGGAAGTGGAAGAGATCGTCAGCGCCGGCTTCGATGCCGCATTCGAGGCCGGCGAAAAGGTCGCCGTGCTGTTGGGACAGGAACTGATCGGCCGCAAGAAGTGGGAGCGCAAGTGATGAGTCGAGACGCATTGAACAAGCGCGCGGATCGCCGCGAATTCGTAGCCAAGCTCTTGGCTGCGACCCCTGATGCCTTGGTCGTCACTGGCCTGGGCTCGGCTTCTTACGACGTGTTCGCCGCCGGCGATCGGGACAAGAACTATTACCTCTGGGGCGCCATGGGCGGTGCCACGTCGCTGGGCCTGGGCTTGGCCTTGGCGCAGTCCGACAAGCCGGTGGTCGTGATCACCGGCGACGGCGAACAACTGATGGGCATCGGCAGCCTGGGCTCGATCGCAGTGAAGCAACCCAAGAACCTCACGATCGTCGTGCTGGACAACGGGCATTTCGGTGAGACGGGCATGCAGCGCAGTCACTCCAGCCTCGGAGCGGACCTGGTCGCCATCGCCAAGGGTTTTGGCATCGCCGACGCCTATTCGACCAACAGCATCGATCACGTCGACGAGATCGCTCAGGGTATCAATGCACGCCGAGGGTTGTCCTTTGTGCAGGTGTTCATCGAAGCCGATGAGCCGCCGCGCGCACTGCCGCCACGCGATGGGCCGTTCATCAAGAACAGGTTTCGCGCTGCGCTCGGCTTCAAGCCGTTCTGAAGCCCCGAATGGAGACGGCATGAAGCGCTATCTGCTGCGCATCGGCGGCCAGGCCTGCGAACCCCGCGGCGGCCAGTGGTTTGATACACAGAACCCCTACACCGGAGAAAGTTGGGCGCAGATTCCGCGCGGCGACGCGAGGGATGTGGACGTCGCTGTCCAGGCCGCCCACCAGGCGCTGACGCGAGGTCCGTGGGCCGAACTCACGGCCACTCAGCGCGGCGCCCTGATGCGCAAGCTCGCCGACCTGATCGCTCGCGATGCCGGCAAGCTCGCCACGACCGAGGTTCGTGACAACGGCAAGCTGCTGGCGGAGATGCATGGGCAGCTCAACTACATCCCGCAGTGGTTCCATTACTACGGCGGTCTGGCCGACAAGGTGCAGGGCAGCACGCTGCCGCTCGACAAGAAGGGGTACTTTGCCTTCACCCGCCATGAACCGGTCGGTGTGGTGGCAGCCATCACGCCCTGGAATTCGCCGTTGATGCTGCTGAGCTGGAAGATCGCTCCCGCCCTGGCTGCAGGCTGCACGGTGGTGGTCAAGCCCTCGGAGTTCACTTCGGCTTCCACGCTGGAGCTGGCGGAGCTTTTCGAGGAGGCGGGCTTTCCGCCGGGCGTGTTCAACGTCGTCACAGGATTCGGTGCCGAGGTGGGCACACCGCTGGTCGAGCACCCGCTGGTGAGCAAGATCAGTTTCACCGGCTCGGACAGCACGGGTCGCCTGATCAACGAGAAGGCGGGTCGCCACCTCAAGCACGCAGCGATGGAGCTGGGTGGCAAGTCGCCCAACGTGGTGTTCGAGGATGCCGATCTGGAACAGGCTGCCTTCGGCGCCATCTCGGGCATCTTTGCCGCGACGGGCCAGACCTGCATTGCGGGTTCGCGTCTGCTGGTGCAAGACAGCATTCACGACGCCTTCGTCGAGCGCCTGCTCGCGGTGGCGCGCACCGCCCGCATGGGCGATCCGATGAGTCCGGACACCCAGGTGGGCCCGGTGACCACGCCGCCGCAGTACAAAAAGGTGCTGGAGTACATCGACATTGCCCGCAGCGAAGGCGCAACCGCCGTGCTCGGCGGCGAGAAGGGGAGCGCGCCCGAGTGCGGCAAGGGCTGGTTCGTGGAGCCGACGATCTTCACCGGCGTGCGCAATGACATGCGCATTGCACAGGAGGAGGTGTTCGGCCCGGTGCTGTCGGTGATCCGCTTCAAGGACGAGGCCGACGCACTGCACATCGCCAACGACGTGCGTTTCGGCTTGGCGGCGGCCGTCTGGACCAAGGACATCGGGCGCGCCATTCGCATGTCCGAGAAGCTGCAGGCCGGCACTGTGTGGGTCAACACCTACCGTGCCGTGAGCTTCATGGCGCCGTTCGGCGGCTACAAGGATTCCGGCCTGGGGCGCGAGAACGGCATCGACGCGATCCGCGAGTACCTGCAGACCAAGTGTGTGTGGATCAACAGCGGTGCGGTCACAGGCAACCCGTTCGTGATGCGCTGACACGTTCGAACAAATAGACGGAGACAAGAGCATGAGTACATCGACGCTATCCCGGCGCGACCTGATGAAGTGGGGCGTGGCCGCCACGCTGGGCGCGCCCCTGCCGCACGCCTTTGCACAGTCGGTCCTGCCCAGGGGACCGATCACGCTGGTGGTTCCCTTCTCCGCCGGGGGCGCCACCGACGTGGTTTCCCGCCTGGTCGCGCAAAAGCTGTCGGAGCGCATTGCGCACAGCGTGGTCGTGGAGAACGTCGCCGGCGGCGGCGGCGCCATCGGTGCCGCCAAGGTGGCGAAGGCCGCAGCCGATGGCAGCGTGCTGCTGATGGGCACGGTCGCGACGCACGCGATCAATCCGCTGTCGACGCCGCCATCCCCCTACGATGCCCAGCGCGACTTCGCGCCCATCTCGCTCATCGCGACCGTGCCCAACGTTCTGCTTGTGAGCGCCTCCGTCAAGGCACAGAACGTGCAAGAGCTCATTGCCCAGCTCAAGGCACAGCCGGGCAAATTCAGCTACGGCTCGTCCGGTGTGGGTACACCCCCGCATCTGTCGGGGGAGTTGTTCAAGTCCATGGCCGGCGTGGACATCGGTCACGTGCCCTACAAGGGTGGCGGGCCGGCCATGACCGATCTGGTCGGCGGCCACATTCCCATCCTGTTCGACGTCCTGACGGGGGCGGCATCGCACATCCGCGCCGGTTCAGCGCGTGCGCTGGCGGTAACCACCAGCAAACGCTCGCCGTCCTTTCCGGACGTTCCGACCCTGGCCGAAGCGGGTCTTCCCGGATATGAAACCTATACCTGGAATGCCGTATTCGGGCCCGCAAAGCTGCAGCGCCCGCTGGTCGAGTTGTTGAGCCGCGAGTTGCAGGCGGTGGTGGCGATGCCGGACGTGCAGGCGAAGTTGAAGGACCTGAGCGCAGTGCCGGTAGGGTCGACGCCCGAAGTGCTGGATACGCTGGTCAAGTCCGAACTCGGCAAATGGGGCGCGGTCATCAAGTCCATCGGCGGTCTCAAGAGGGAGTGAGTCATGTGTGCCATCACACTGGAGAGAGCATGATGCTCAAGACCGCCGCATTGCTGGAGCGATTCGCCGGGGTTGTCGGCCCCGCACGCGTGTTGACTGATCCGGGCGACACGCAACCTTATCAGCAGGACTGGCGCGGCCGGTACAAGGGCGCGGCCCTCGCGGTCCTGATGCCCGGCAGCACGAGCGAGGTGGCGGAGCTCGTGAAGGCCTGCGCGAGCCTGGGGGTGGCGATTGTTCCGCAAGGCGGCAACACGGGACTAACGGGCGGTGCCGTGGCGGGGGCCGAGCGGCCGGCCGTGATTCTCAACCTGTCGCGCATGAACCGGATCCGGGACATCGATGCAACAAACAACTCGCTGACGGCCGAGGCCGGCTGCATCCTGGCGCACGTGCGGGAGGCCGCCGATGAGCGCCAGCGCCAGTTCCCGCTGCTGCTGGGCAGCGTCGGCAGCTGCGAGATCGGTGGCCTGGTGTCGACCAATGCCGGAGGCACAGGCGTGCTGCGCTACGGCAACATGCGAGAGCTGGTGATGGGCCTCGAGGTGGTGCTACCCGATGGCCGCGTGTGGGACGGCGTGCGGGCGCTGCGAAAGGACAACGCCGGCTACGACCTGAAGCAGCTGTTCATCGGCGCCGAGGGCACGCTGGGCGTGGTGACGGCCGCGGTGCTGAAGCTCTTTCCCCGCCTCAATGTCTCCGCAACTGCCATGGTGGCGCTGAGGGGTGTCCAGCAGGCGGTCGACCTTCTGCGCTTCATGCAGGAACAGGTGGGCAACCGGATCGAGGCCTTCGAGATCATGTCGCGTCCGCAGGTCGAGATGGTGCTGAAGCACGGTCACGGCCTGCAATCGCCGATCGAAATGGACAGTCCGTGGTTCGTGCTGATGGAGATCGCGGACAGCTCGCCGCAGTGGGATGCCGTTGCCGAGCTCGAGAAGACGCTCGAGACCGCCTTCGAGCGCGAATTGATCACCAACGCGGTGGTCGCCACCGACGTGGCCAAGGCCAACCGCATTTGGGAGCTGCGGCACAACATCTCGGAGGCCAACAAGCGCGCGGGCTTCACCGTCTCGAACGACACCTCGGTGCCGGTCTCCAAGCTCCCCCGCTTCATCGATCTCGTGACCGAGCGCATCGAGCAGCAGATGGCGGGGGCCGCGGTGTGTCACGCGGGACACATCGGCGACGGCAACATCCACGTCATCGCGGTGCTGTCGCGTTCGGTCCATGGCACGCCGGAGCAGTGCGAAGAAGCGGCCGCGAAGGTCAACCTGATCGTGCATGAGGCAAGCGTGGAGCTGGGCGGCAGCATCAGCGCAGAGCATGGCATCGGCAGGATGCACGTCGAGCGCCTGGAGCTGTTCAAGCCGGCCATCGACCTGCAGATGATGCGGATGATCAAAGCGACCTTTGACCCATTGAGCCTGATGAACCCCGGAAAAATCCTACGGGCCACGCCGTTCAACGCGTGAACTCGAGTTTCCGATCCATCGAGCGGGCCAGGCGCCTGAGTGAACCATCTGTCGCAGAACATCATGCACGAGCACGCCGACTGCAGATTTCGCCAAGGTGTCCGGCCTCGCCGTATTGGTTGCGCAGACCACCCGCCTCGACATTGCGGGACTGTCGATCACGGCGGTACGAAGCCGTCCTGCTGCCACTTCTTCAGCCACGGATCCAAGGGGCAGGATCGTTTCGCCAATCCCCGCCTCCGCGGCACGCTTGACGCTTCCGAGCGATTCGATCTCCGCTACCACATTCAATTGCAGGTTCAGTGGGGCGCACGCCTCATCGATGATGCGTCGCAAGCCGTGATCTCTACCGGGAAGCACCAAGGGGCGGCCGGCCAAGGAGGACAGCAAGAGCTTTCGTGGCATTCGTCCCGTAGATACGCCCGATACCAGCACGAGCTTGTCGTCGAGCAGGGGGCGTTTGGAGAGCCCGGCCTCGGGCTCATCGCCGTACATCAGGGCAAGGTCGAGCCTGCCCGACTGAAGCCATTCGCGAAGGAAGCCGCTGTAGGCTTCAATGATCTTCAAACGAACTTCCGGCAGCTGTGTCCGACACGCGCTGAGGATGGGCATGGTTGCCGTCAAGGCCACGGTCGTAGGGAAGCCGATCGCGACATCTCCCCGGGGCACCGTGTCGCATTCCCTCACCGCCGAGCGGGCGCGGTCGAGGTCGGCAAGCACGACCTTCGCATGCTCGAGGAAGACCTTTCCGGCTTCGGTCAGCGTGATGCCGCGGCTCGACCGATCGAACAATTGGGCCCCAAGTTCGCGCTCCAGTGCGGCGATCTGATGGCTGAGCGCCGGCTGAGCCACGTGCAGCTTGCCAGAAGCCTTGAGCAGGCTCCCGGCCTCGCTTGCTCCAATGAAGTACCGAAGTTGTCGCAGTTCCATCGCTATCGGATCCCGGTCTAGCTGATGGCCAGATTATCCATTCTCCAAGTACCTCGCCGCTCTTGGTCAGCGATGCCCAGGCTATCCGATTGCGCGATAGCCGATAGCTGAAATCGGTATTTCCAATATATCTGTGCGCAACCCAGAATTGAGCAACCAGGAGACAAGATCATGAGCATTGACATCGAGCATCTGCGCACGTGGATGGACCGCACAGCAGTCATCGAAGACGTCGTGACCCCCGCGCCGCTTCGCGCAATGACCGCGACCCTAGATCGAGACGATCCGCCGACCGCGCCAGCCGACGCGTTGCCGCCTTGCTGGCATTGGCTCTACTTCCTGCCGATGCATCGGCAATCCGAGATCGGTCCCGATGGCCATCCGATGCGGGGCGGCTTCCTGCCCCCGGTGCCGTTGCCGCGCAGGATGTGGGCTGGAAGTCAACTTCGATTCCTGGGCCCGCTGCGCGTCGGCCAAGCGATTTCGCGCACCTCC
>Ga0102593_1000795_pt1 | contig 41756 bp, 43 predicted proteins | sample AraplaCol_mMS_r2_2_FD_76862 | JGI IMG/M metagenome (GOLD analysis project Ga0102593, IMG submission 76862) | Arabidopsis root microbial communities from North Carolina, USA - plate scrape MF_Col_mMS_r2 (SPADES assembly) (version 2) | ecosystem: Host-associated > Plants > Roots > Endosphere...
GCCCCTTTCGGGCACCTAATTAGGAAGAAGGTGAAGTGTCTGCAATGGCAGAACGAGGGAATTCACTCTGTTTTGTCGTGAGTAACAATGAGTCATGAAGGCTCATGAAAAATTTGGGGACGTGATTGGTCGGCAGTTGATCTGTAGAAGGATTTGCAGGGGTAACAAACAGAATTATTCATATTCGGTCGCAGATGATCTCAATGTTCTGTCGATGTCGACGGCTATAAGAGTAGTATATACTCCATCACATTATTCCTTTCAACTTCAGCTCCCATCTGAATTTCGATCGATTTTTGTAATGCAATCCTTGCATTCTCTTCATTGTAAGTAAGTAACAAGCACTGCTTTCGAAATATTCTGCCTCATTTCTCTTATGATGATACCTATCACTCGCCGATATGATCCTGCCGGATTGCTTAAGACCGGCAGGCCCTTGATTCCACCTGGTTCTGAGATAATCATTCGTTTAATTATTTTCGCATCGAACGAAGCACCATAAATTTGACAGTTTTGACCCCGGATAAAGCTAATTGTCGAATAGATTCCGAGGTTGGAGTGGGTCAAGTGGAGTTTTCCCAGGGGCATCACTGTACACTGTAGAACATACCCTGTACATAACCCCAGTATGTATGTACTCCAAGCCAGCGATGATACATGATTGTACCAAAGGAGATAGAATAGATAGTCAATCAAAGGATGATTCTATCGTTTTCCGCTTTTCTCCACCACATCTCCCTTCGTCTAACCCTCTTCGTTCAAACCCGCCCGACATGACGAGGATTGACGGCCAGGATGCAACCCTGATGACCGGCCGCAATCGGCATTTCCAACCATTTTCCCAGTGGCTGGATGCACGGACATCAAAAGGCTAAAAACTTGGCTCAGTTGGTGTGCACATAGTACAGTCGAAAAAATCCATGAGGCACTCGAACATGCTTGGAAGAAAAGAAGGGGTGTGTGAAACAGGATGGCTGGTATTCAGCACACATCCCCCTTGGGTCCGTTAAATCATGCATGTTAATCTCCTTCCTCGAAGCATTCCGAGAAGATTAAAAAAAAAAAAGAAATGAGAAAGATAGATAAACGTCAATCTGACAAGTCCGTATCCCTCGGCAAAGACCCAGATAAGCCCAGTGGATGCAACTGCGCGGCCCAAGTCCGACTGCGATCGGCGGTCTTTTTTTCCCCAGGGCTTCATCGGTTGATGCGGAGAAAAGAAGCGTGGGGGTGTCATTGAGAAATCCCCAAGATGCAACATTCTTTTTTGGAGCAAGGAATAGCATGATAAGGTCTGATTCATCCATCTGCTCAATGCTTAGGAGTGCTGATTCCCTTTGCTTTCTTTCTGTTTCTTTTCCTTCATACTTCTTCTTCGCTCTTCCACATAGTTGGACGACCTAAACGTATATTTTAAAGAGAAGTCATCTTGAAGATATTGCTTTGTTCCCTCCTTCTTGTTCTCTTCTCCCCCTTCTCTTCTTGTCTTTTCACGATATGAGCCACACATCACAACCGTCTCTGGACGACACGGCCAAAAAAACAGCCACCACGGGAAGCGTTGATGAACCTGATAAGCTGCAAGGATATGCATCAGCCCCCGGTGTAGTCGACGAGGTCACTCGTGTAGTTGACCATAAAGCCGAGCGAAGGCTATGTCGTCGATTTGATATTCGACTTCTGCCAATTCTGGCTGTGATGTGTATGACAATCCGAGCTGAATGGCTGAAAATATATTGACGAGAATCTCTTGACTAACTCATCGACATTCCATCTTTACAGACCTCTTCAATGCCCTCGATAAAGGAAATTTGGGTAACGCCGAAACCGACGGTATGACCAAAGACCTCAACTTCAAGGACAATCAGTATAATCTTTTATTGTCGATATTCTTCGTCCCATTTGTTATCTTTGCACCACCTTTTTCTATGCTCGGCAAGAAATTCAGTCCTGCTCGCGCCCTGCCCGTCTTGATGTTTTCCTTTGGCTCTTTCACCTTGTTATCCTCTGCTGCTCATAACTTCGGGGGAATCTTTGCCCTACGTTGGTTCTTGGGTATGTCAGAGGCAGCATTCTTCCCTCTGGTCATTTACTATCTTACCACATTCTATCGTCGTGGTGAACTGGCTCGACGACTTGGTGTCTTCTACGCCGCTTCCAATATCGCCAATGCTTTCTCTGGTCTCATTGCATTTGGTGTCTTCCAGATCAAGGGTTCCAGTTTACCCAATTGGCGCTATCTTTTTATTATTGAGGGTGGTGTCACTGTCCTCTTCGCCATTTTCGCCTTCTTCTATTTGCCTCGTAGTGCAGCCGAGGCTACGTTTCTGAACGAGGAAGAAAAAGCACTCGCTTTCCACCGAATCCAGGTTGATTCTTCTGCCGTTGTAAACGAGAAATTCCGATTTCGCGAGGCTCTTGGAATCTTCAAACATTTTTCCACCTATGTCTTTCTCTGCATTGAAATTTGCCTGGGTGTTCCGCTACAAGGGGTGGCTCTATTCATGCCACAGATCGTGGCTCGACTGGGCTATCCAGCAGTCAAGACCAATCTTTATACTGTGGCCCCGAATGTGACTGGCGCGGTCATGCTATTGATCTTGGCCTTCTGCTCCGATTATACCAAATTGCGTTCTCCTTTCATCGTTCTGGGCTTCCTGCTCACCTTTTGCGGGTTCACAATTTATGCCTCCATTGATGACGTTCAAAATCAGCTGCAGCTGGCCTACTTTGCCACGTTCATGATGACCTGGGGTACCTCGGCGCCTTCTGTGATGCTGAGTACATGGTATAACAACAACATTGCCCATGAGGGTCGTCGTGTGTTATTGACCAGTATCGGTGTTCCCTTGGCCAATCTGATGGGCCTGGTAGGTAGCAACGTATTTCGCGAACAGGACGCGCCCAAATATATGCCAGCATTAATTACTGTCATGGCTTTCGGAGCGACCGGTGCCTGTTTAGCAGCTCTTTTGGGTCTTTACATGTGGTTTGACAACAAGCGACGAGATCGTATTGACGGGGTGACTATTCGCGCCCGCGATATCCCAACCGAACGCATGCGTGATGGTCCAGCGTCAGCGGAATTCCGATGGTTCCTATGAGCCAGAATAAATGCGAGATGAGAAATGTATGTAAATCCGTTATAATGAATTGCCAATTATGTATAGTCCAACCGAGTCCCACGTCATTTCGTCCCACGTCAACTTACCCCCAAGAAATCCCCCGGACCCGCTGAGGAACCGGGGAAACTGGAGACTTGAAAGGCCCGAACGGAGAAGCCCGTGAACCTTCGTACATTCTCCGGATGGGGTATTGTGTAGTCGGCTAGAAGTTACGTTTACGCGAATGCGAGAATCCTCCACCTGGGTAATTTCCAGGGCCCACCGTTGATCCACACGGCATGGCCCAACGTGGAGGTGCTGTGACTCTGGAGATTGATCATCGGAGATGGGGCCGATGAAATTTAGTCCGAGACGCAGATAGCCTGCGGGTGAAAGGTCATTCTTAACTGGAATTCGACCACGGACTGATTTGCGTTCTTTTTCGTGTTCGGTGGTTGTACAACCAATTGGCCTGCAGATATGCACTCGTTCACCGCTGGTCGAGAAGGGGATCGTCGCATCTGCACTGGAGTGGGACAAGCATGATCGAAAAAATAGGATCAGGATTGATTTAAAGGCGAGTACAATGCGTGTACTGAGGAGCGATTTTGATTTCACTTCGAAGTTGACAAACACGGGAATATCATTGCGTCGTGATGTCGAATCCCGGTCAAATCTCCCCTTTGCCTCCAGTCACTCGGCACATTACTGGCCATAATGACGCCGGAAAAGCCATTGTGCAGTCATCTACGCCAGGAAACTGGAACTCCTATGAAGAGAGCCAGATGGCCTTCAATGTGGTTTACACCACCTCGGAATTTCCAGCAAATTTGAATGAAGATGAGGATATTGCTGCTCACGAGAAGGTCCAACAGTCGGGTCAATTGGGATTGGTTAATCCAAAGGGCACGGTTTGCCGCATTGTCGATTTCGCTCCGAACAACACATGTGTCGTCCATCGAACACAAAGCCTTGACTACGGAATCGTACTGGAAGGCGAGGTGGAAATGGTGGTTGAGGAGGGCGACCCTGTACGAATGCGCCGTGGAGACGTTGCCATTCAACGAGCCACGATGCATGGCTGGAGAAACCCCAGTGAGACCGAATGGGCGCGAATGATATTTGTGCTTCAGGATTGTCAACCTCTGACAGTAGCTGGTAAGCAAATGAAGGAGGAGCTGGGAATCGCGGCCGGTGTGCTTAAACCAAGTGGGAATGACCAGTAATGTACGGAGTAGCAGGTGGATATTCAATACAAAGGACTTGTCTTGTGCTTTTCTGATTGGAAGGTCGAAGTCGGATAGTACTTTAAACTAGTTCTTTCGGTATTTCTTTCATCCTGTGGAGAATGCAGTCTCTTTACTGGATTTTGATCACCACTTTACCAAAGTGGCTGCCGCTCTCCACGAACTGGAAGGCTTCTGGGGACTGCTCGAAAGAGAAGACGCGGTTCACAACTGGTCGAATCTGGTGTGTCTCGTAGAACTGGATCATCTCTTCAAATCTATCCTTGGGTCCGTTGATGATACCCTTTAGGGTCACTGTCCGCCGCAGAGCTAGAATATTGACGTTCAACCGGTCATCCTCAGGGTCCATTTTCCCAGAGACGTAGCCAATGCAGTCAATCAAGCCACCAAAGGCGATACAGTCGAAGCTTTTACGAAGAGTTTGCGCGCCTCCGGTCTCCAGAATGATATCCGCCCCGTGATTGTCAGTATATTGCATCACCTCAGTTTCCCAGCCGGGTGTTGTGCGGTAGTTAATGGTATAATCGGCACCGAGCTTCTTAGCTTGCTCGAGTTTGGCATCGGACGAAGATGTAATGATGGCTAGGTAGTTTTAGCTACTGACCATCTCCAAACATAAATCTCTTGTATACAATTGACAAGAACACTCACCTTTGGCACCGGCAGCCTTGGCAATCTGCAATCCCGAAATAGCCACGCCTCCAGTACCTTGAAGAAGAATATACTCTCCCTTGCCACCATTCTGGCCCAATGGTCGCATTCCGTTGATAGACATCCACGCAGTGACCGCTGCAATCGGTAATGTGCAAGCTTCCTCATCGGACAAGTAACTCGGGGCTTTGACCAAACTGTGTGCAGGGAAGACACGGTGTGTTGCGAGGACACCATTCAACGGTAATCCAAGGCTTCCGGCGAGCTCCTTCTCGGTCACTTGTCCAGTCTGGTGGTCAGGCAAAAATGTCGACAAGACTCGATCTCCCACTGTCCACTGCTTCACATCAGATCCGATCGCAGTGACGATTCCGCACATATCGGAACAAGGGACGATGGTGGTTTCTTGGTTGGCGCTTTTGTGGTGCGTGTACTCGCCCTTGGTGACTACAAGATAATCCATACGCGTCAGTTTATGGACCTAATCATGAATCTCCTTTTTATACTACTCACCTTCCACGTCTCGATAGTTGAGACTCACAGCATGAATCTCCACAAGCACTTCACCAGCACCCGGCGAGGGCATCGGAGCCTCTTCATGGCGAAGACTTTCAATGCCTTTCAAAGGCGTGACCCATTGTTGAACTGACATGATTCTAATTGAGATAAATACAAAAAAATGGTGTATATTCAAAAAGTGTGAAGTAAAAATGGTGAAGAAATAAGGGACTGCCGAGGTCGAAGTTGGTCAGTGCTTTGTCATCCCAGCACTTTGCAACTTTTGAACTTCTTCAACTGCTTGAAATGCAAATAATTTCGAGATTGATGAAATATCAAATGAGTATTTATGAATAACTACACTATTTCCAGCTTATGCTCTTCTTTGCTGACTCGTTCTACTTGCAATTCTGCATAATTCTGCATAATCGCGAAGTTTTAAGGCTGTGCCAGTGACGTGTTTTATATCCGCATTAACTCCGTCTCACATATCACTCTTCTTCTCTACCTCTTCTTCTCTGCCTCTTCTTCTCTGTCTCTTCTTCTCTGCCTCTTCTTCGCTGTCCCTCTTTCTTTTCGTTGAGTTATTCACTTTTTGCTCTCCTTCACAGAAAAATGACAGAGCAAACCCCTCTTCATCATTCTTCAGATACCCCAGGTCAGCTCCCAGCAGCCCTCGACACCACTTCTTACTAACTTAGACCAGCTCATTTCCTCCATTCGCCCATAGGAGAAGACTCTCGTCTCCCGCAAATTATTAGCCACAGGGGTTATAAAGGAAGTTTCCCCGAGAACACTCTTCTGGCAATCGACGAAGCAGTAAAAGCGGGGACTCATGCTTTAGAGTTGGATCTACATTTATCGCGGGATGGCGAGGTCATCTTGTCGCATGTGAGCTCCTCCAAAGTCAAGGCAGACGGATGATTACGTTTGCTCATTCTCGCAGGATGCGACTTTGAAGAGATGTTTCGGTGTGAAGAAGAAGGTGGTGGATTGTGATTGGGCCGAGCTGAAGTCTTTGCGCACGCTGATGCCCAGTCACGAGCCAATGCCACGTCTAATTGATGTCTTGGAATATTTACGACAACCCGGTCGCGAACATATCTGGGTTCTTCTGGATATTAAAGTATGAGCTAAGCTGAACGTTTCTTCGCCTTGGAACTAAACATCAAAAATGGAACCCCCCCTATGGTTGCTAACCACTCGGCACAGCTTGACAATGACCCCGACACAATCATGAAACATATTGCGCATGCAATAGAATCTGTGCCCATCCCCGCCATTGGTCCCGACTGGCATCGACGTATCGTTTTGGGTTGCTGGTCAGCTAGATACCTCCCATTTCGTGCCAAGTATCTTCCGCGATATGCAACGACCCTCATTTGCTTTGACTTGAGCTACGCTCGCCAATTTATGCATGTACCGCGCATCTCTTTCAACGTCTCGCAGAGGATTCTGTTGGGCCCACTCGGGAGAGGATTTCTCGAAGAAGCACGAGCCGCTCACCGGCGAGTTTATGTCTGGACTGTAAACGCCCCCAATATTATGCGTTGGTGTCTTCGGCATGAGGTGGACGGCGTCATCACGGATGAGCCATCACATTATCGGCAGATCCGCGAAGAATGGGCGAAAGGGCAAAATGATGCATCGTCGATAAAATACGACATTTCCAAGGATAGACTGACGTTCTCGCAGCGTGCGCAAATCCTAATTGCCACCGTCTTTGTTGTGTGCTTTGGTTGGTTGCTCAGAAGAAGATATCTCCCAGCCGTGGAAAAGGTTCAATTCGAAGAGCGGAAACTGAGTTGAGAACATAGCGCTGGTCTCGCGTCCTTATGCCGTTATGGTCTAGCTTACAATTTGATTTCGGTTCATACTTAATAAATTTTCAATATTGGACTCAATTCAGGAGAAAGAAAACAAGTATATTTGTACACGGTCAAAGTAAAAGACGCCGCCATCCAAACTCCGCACCGACAAGATATCCATTATTAACATATCGGCATGACCATGTCCCCATACAGACAATTCAAGAAGTAGGAACTTTGTAGAGAGAAGCGAAAGAAAGAAGAGACACAGTCCGAGTAGCTGCTCTGATTGAGAACAAACGGGAACGAAAAAGAAACAAAAAGTCCCTGAAGGGTAGACAATTTGTATGTGCAGGCTGGCCAGTGTAAAATGAACCATCAACGCCAGTAGACTGCAACCAGGAAAATAGAAAAATGGCGCGAAGGGTATAATGCAATCTATGAAGCGAGTGGCTGTCCCGGAAGATTCGATCAAGCAGAATCTTTTGGGAATCCGAGGAATGAAAAATGAACAAGAAAGTAGGGAGCTCTCTACCTAGCAGAGGCTCGGAAAGGTCGAAAGTTTGTAAGAAAAGTGTGTACCGGTGATACATCTCAGATCATCATCAGTTTGGTTGTTCTTCGCTCAGGGAATCTCCTAGCACCCCCTGAAGGGAAACGTGGGCCAGGACGGAGGCCTCCCAGTGATGGCACAGGTGAAGGAGGTGGTCGATACCCAACGGGAGGAGGTCCACGGGTCTGCGTTTGGGATAATGGGGATGCACCGATGGTAGGTCGCCGTCTGCCCGGGGGTCCTGGGGGTCCTGGAGGGGGTCGGTAATACGCATTCGCTGCGCGATGTGCGTCTCGCTCGCAATAAATCCCGCCATTCCATTCGTAGTAGTCTCCGTTGAGCATAACATTGCAAGTTCGGCATTGCAAGCAATTGATGTGGAATCGACGGCGCTCTGGACGGGCACCGTTGCGCTCAACAGTCTCGAGATATTCACCTTCAATTCCATCGTGACAGATTGAGCATAACGAGCCATTGCGCTCATGGTAATGTTGAGCGCAGAATGGCTTGTTGTTTAAGACATAGAAGTCGGCTGTCTGGAAGGGCGAGGAGCATTCAAAGCATACAAAGCAGCCACGATGGTATCGTCCAGTTAAGCGACCATCAGATGACGAGATGGACTTGCCAGTGATTGCCTCTCCGCAACCTTTGCATTTGCCCTTCGATCTGGTCGCAGAGCGCGTTGGCGGACGGGGAATTGGTGTTGTAGCAGAGCGCTGCATTGATGGCTGGGGCGAAGGGGGTTCTGATGGAGGAACTTGAGGGGATTGTGGAGATGAAGAAAGACCTTCGTTCTTCTCCACTATCAGTGATAAGCCGCCCTTATTGATGGCCGGGTCGGTGGGTGAATCAGGACTAAAGAAAGCAGCCGGAATGGGCGGGACCTCTTCCATGGTGTTGCGAATACGACCAGGGAGTTCCAGGATAGTTTGTCGTGTACGTGGCGGCAACTCCTTGACGAGGGGACTGAGGTTTAAAGGATCATTAGGTTTGAATTGGTTGAGACTGGTATCGGATGGAAGACTCGACATTGAACTACCACTGTTGGCTTCCGACGGAGATGATCCCGATGAGACTGAGCTCTCAGGCTTTTGTATCTGATCCTCGAGTCCCAACGCACGGGCGAAACTTGTCACTGATACCGCACTATGAGTTGAGGCGTCCGAATTCTTTCGAGGCAGATCATTCATGGGTGGTTCCGAGGCTGCGGTTGCAGGATGAAGATGATTTTGGGATGGCAGTGGGAAATCTTGCTCTGAAGTAGCCTTGGGTTCTTCAGGGGAACGTTCTTCGGGCAGCTCGTGCAAGCCACTAGGATTAGTATTAGGTGAAATGCCAAAGTCGAATCCTTCAAACGATTCATCGGCCTTTTCGCTCTGACAGGATGAATTCACAGATAACTGTGATTCCCGTGAAAATGAGGATTTGTTTGGTGTTCGTAGTGGAGCTGGTGGTAATGGCGGAGTTTCGTCGATATACTTGGTGAAGCCACGAGAGAAGCTGTTGGTCGACGACCTGGCAGTCGAGCTACCATAACGAGTGCTAGACAGTGAAGTGCGGTAACTGCTCTGGCTGACCATTGATTCATTCCGCTCGTGTGTTGATTCGGTTGGCTCGGAGGCTGGAGGCAATGGACTTGGGGGTAGTTGTACATTTTCCGGGACCAAATCCAGGCCCAGTCCATATCTTGAGGTTGGAGTGGCTGCCGCAGGCCGAGCTGGAGCATCCATTGTCAGCCCGTGAGAGCTCACACGAGTAAAGGATTTATTCCCTGGCATGGGAAAGGAGAAGACAGAGTCTAGATTCAGAACAGAGTCATCATCAGGGGACGTCTGACGCGGCGAGGGCTGGACAGGAGACCGCGGTGCTGATGATGCTGAAAGAGGAGACGGCATATGTGAGCCAATGCTGCTTGCTGGGGTGGGCACATTCGGCTGAAGAAATGCACTATCTGTGGGAAACGTCAGTCTATCATACTTCTTGTATGACCTTTTGCGCCGTGCCACATCTTCCCCCTCTCTCCCTCGATGACACTCCCTCTCAACTCAGATATTGCTTCTTGTTGACGTACTTGCGATTGAAGGATCGATGCGCGGAGGAGCACTTCGTCCAGCTTTAGTTGCCATGGCCGTGGTCAATCGGTCTGGCTCATCCAACCCCGCTGAGGGGGGAGGTGAAGGAATCGCTGTCATGGGGACTAGAAGCAATCGAGGGGCTATCAGCATCCACTGATTGTCTGATTGTCGAGCGCTGTTTATAAACCACATGGAATCTCACTTACCATGTTCAATATTTGCACAGGTATGGTCCCCCATGGCGGAGATTTCAACATTACAACCACAGTTGGAGCACTTGATCGTGGGCAAGAAGCCCGAATCCATGGTCGCCATTCTCGGGTCAATCGATGAGAATCATTGAAGTTATTTGGGCATTCAGCCCTGGTCTCCTCTAGCGGGGGGGTTCTATAGTCGTGGTACAGTATATTCCGTACAGATGGAAATATTGATGGAGCTGAGATGGAGTAACAATCCACCAGGAAGTGATGAAAGCGTTCTGGAAGAACAAAAGAGTGTTAAAGATGTAAGAGAGTCCAAGTCCTGGTGGACCTTCTGATGGTGCACTAAAAAGTAGCGTCGTCGTAAGTGCAAAAGTGGGCAATTCAGGGGGGTTTCGTGCTTTTTTGGCTGTGTTTTCCCCCAGGCCGCTTCAACTTCCGCCTTTCTTGACTTTTTCTCAACTTCGTCAATTCATTTCACTTTCATTATAGCTGCATCTTCAATGCATTAATTGTTATTCTTGTTCTCATATCATCCTCTATTATCTTCTCTCTCAATCTTGCTCACGGATCACCTCTGCTCCAACACTCTCCCGCCCCGAGCCGATCGTCCAAAGGGGGTGGATCCTTCATCATCCAACCGCAGTGCATTCTGACTGAACGAATGGACGCGACCAAGGGTCCTCAGCGGGAGATTTGACAATGTTCTCTCCACTTCGAGTAGTGCCTTGTCGTGCTTCGTGCGATCAACCGTGCACCATTCCCCCCGGGGAGGGGGCCAATCCTACTGTATTCCTGTACTGAACAGCTCAGGAGGGGGCCAATTGATCCTCGATCTGGCTCAAAATACCCCTGATGGGACATTCGACCGAAGCAATTTGGTTGTCCATCGCGGTTCTGTTCTGCGATTCGATACATTCACATTCACTGTATCCCCACCAACCATCCTTCGTCACACCTGGGGTCGTAATGAGGCGTGCAGATCGGGGGTTTTTGCTCTTTGGTCCCCCTGCAGTTCCTAAGATGTGTACGCAAAACTATCAAGCCACCAGTGGTTCCTGTCAGCCTATTCCCTTCTTCTTTGGCTTGTTGGTTGTTGATGTGTTCGCTTCCTCGTGGTCTCTTCCCCCTTGCTGCCACATGTGAATGCAAACTATCATCATCGGGGGGGGGCGAGAATTTAGGACCAATTAAGATCCCTGAATTGCGTGCTTCTTCAAAAAAGGATGAACCAGAGTTCATCCTTGTAATTTGAAGAAAAACACACGCTAAGGCCGATTCCATGGCCGATGTTATCCTCCACGGCCTTATTTTCTTCAGGACATCCCCCAAGTTTCCCGCAATTGGCGCTGCAACGCATGGGTTGGCCATCCATGGGCCGAGTCAGTGCGGATCAGGACTTGGATCAGCTTTTCCTGTTCCTGCCGATCTGTGAAACGATCGCCACCTGTCAACGTTCAGCTTACGTTCCTCATTTTCAGGCACTGATCAAGTCTTACAAAGATGGATAGCCATGCACCCCACTACCATTGCCGGGGGTACGGCGTCGTTAGCCAACGCCACACCACACACGGTCCAGACCCCCTTACGGATTCGCTGCTATATGACCGAAAGTATCAGCATCTATCAGTGACGATCATGAAAAGATCCGTCCTCTGTAGAAGTACTCCGTACTCCGTATACTCAACTCACATCGACTTCCTGAGCAAATTTTGGTATTCCTGGGTCATGTACTGAGAGTAATATCCGAGCCAATTCGTTGTATTGATTGCCAATTGCTAAAAATAAGTCCCGTTTATCATTAGCTCATCGTCTCCTGATTGACATGCAATTGCAAATAAACCATCAAATTAATCAAATTTGATGCCTGCCATTGCAATTGATCACGGCGAGCAGATCACTTACCATGCCAGGGACAATTGAAACGAATATCGGGAAAGCTGCCACCTATCTCCACCTCATCATCACCGACAAAATAGGGGTCAAACGATGCTGGTCGAGTCTCGCTCCACTGCTCAGTTTGCTTCTGTAAGTTCTCATGCACCGCCACTGAGCGGGGCCCCTCGCCAAATGAAAATAGTAGAACATCGGCGCAATGCGCAATTGCTTGATTTGCCCACGCGCAATCGCCAGTATCAGGGCCCAGTGCCGTGAACAAGGAGTGAAGGGAACTCAGGTCAATATCAGGGGCTTGCTTTAAACTGAGGGCATTGTAAATCTCTTGCCGAAGTCCACTCCAATAAACCGCCTGACGAAGACTTGGAGTTGTTGTTGCAGAGGGTGGCGGACCCTGAATGAATGCTTTAGTCCCAAAGGAATGGCCACGAAGATCCGATCCCGCTAGTGGCACTACACGATCATGGTCAGCGCGGACTCCACCCTGCATATGATGCACAGGGGAAGGTTATAACAAAGTACTACGCAGTAGGGTACAACTGTCAATTCAGGGTGCAAGGATCCATCACTCACCATCGAATTCTTCCAGTAGACGTAGAATGACTGTCGCGGCCAGTAAATCATCATCCATAGTGACGCCATGATTATTCAAAGCCGGGATGAGAGTCTCGAGGCACGTTTGATAATATTGATCGGACACATATGGATTGAAAGGCGTGGTGCAGCTCAAATGACGCGCCGATAGAGCCATCAGGGCATTGAATAGTGTATTGCAATACCGTGCTCGATAAGGGATGTGCAGAGCAAAGTGCTGCTGTCGATCTGTACAGTCGAACTGGAGTTCGCTCAATGTCAGTACATTCACCCTTCCCGTTGACGTTGACGCGTGGTGACAATCTCACAAATGACGCGATGCGGTCCACAAAGTGTTTCAGCAAGTATGCCTCTTCCGGGTCTCTGAGAGGCCAGTTCCGCCGACCTGATCGTAGCTCACGACCTACCCCTGTTGGGTAAAAGGAAGAAGCCCGATTCTCATCTTGGCTCGCTTGATCTCGTTGTCTTAGTCGAACATTCCGGTGTTGGGCTTCTGGGTGGCTATCTGGCGAATGAGTTCTGTCACCCTGGTGCAACTCTTCATCGGCAGAACCATTATTGACTTGTAAATCCTTTCCATCCTCAATATCCCCATTGCCCGATTCTAAAACAAAATCCACTGTATTTCAAATTCTCGGGGTCAGCTCAACACTGCGAAGCTCCATTGGCGCGAGTTCAGAAGGCTCACACCTCGAGGTGGCGGCCGAACCCACACCTGGTTGCGTGGGAATCGAGTTCGCGGCCCTTGTCCCCTAGCCTGTCGAAATTGCGTTTCTTTCTTGCCTCGCACGCAAGTACGGCCGGTCCGAATGCATCTACTGCATTGTGGTAGAATGCCGTCACCTGTGGGTGGGGGGAAATTATTAGCCCGAGATTTATGGACAAGAGACACCTCAAACTCACATTTATGGTGTAGTAGGCGGCAAGGATCACTGGATATTATGAGTAAAGTCGAGCTTGAATAATAAGAGAGGGGAAAAGAATTGACCAGCATTTAATTTTGGTTGCCGCGGGCATTCTTCTATGAATAAACAAGTTACTGCACCCAGGAAAATTTTGAAGAAGCAAAAGTTTTGACGTGCGGGGAGGACTTTTTGCGGGGAAATTCGGTCACGAGACGAGAACACTAGTAGATAATGTGCGAATAGTAGTAGTAGGATTCTATATAACTATGAGTTTATTATGAGTATCATACAATTATTGCATTTCATTTGTATTTTACTATTCCTCGCGGTGACAATTATATATAGCCGCGGATGTGCTTACACTCCCCGCACTGTAAGACAGCCCGGTACACTACATTATATTACCTGAGTAGGTACTCACCACTACTACTAGTACTTAGTAACTACTTACTAGTAATACAGTAAATCAATTCGCGATATTTACAATAGGCCTGGTAGTATACATTAACCCGCTAATATTCAGACAGATCCCTTCGTACGATCTTCGGGAACGGCAATCTCTTCTAAATCACTCCTCGTCCTGGGTAGACGCTGTGCCACCCACACCGAATCCCAAATGCTAGAAGACTCAATGAAGATCCGATCAACTTCTTCAAGACTCCGACCACTTGTCTCCGGGAAAAAGAAATATACTACCACCATCATGACCGCATTCAAGCCAGCAAATATAATAAAGAAGTGCCACTGAATGGTGCCAATTGCAATCGGGGTGATCTCGGTAATCAAGACACAGATCATCCACCATGTACCGATTGCGAGACCATTGATCGTGGCTCGCAAGTGCAATGGCGCAATCTCAGTCGCATAGAGCGCAGAGACACCGCCAAATCCTGCCACAAAGATGAGATGATAGATGAATATGAAGACAACTGCCCCGCGCATCGCCATGGGATTTTCTGGCTGGGAACCAAGACCGGCAACGAGGGCCATGGATATCGAATTTCCTGCTGCGCTGCCCATCAATAAGCGCCGACGTCCCATGCCTTCAATAGTGAAGACGCATATGGTACCTCCAATGAGACTGACGAGTTGATATATCGCCGCCAGGATTCTTGATCTCACTGAATCAAGTTGTAGGTATGTTTCAAATATGGTGTTTGCTGTAAAATGTTGAAGAGAAAGCGAAATCAGTCAACACTATCCCGCCAAACAAAGCACCAAAGAATAGTTACTCCTGGGATACTAATAGTACTTACTGTAAAATGTAATCGCATTGAATCCAGTCAGTTGCATAAATGCCATGACCATCGACGCCAATATAGCACGGTGAATCACTCGTTGCGGGCCCATATGAAAGATCTGTCGCAGAGAGCCCCCGCCAGCTAAATGGAGAGAGTTTTGCACATCCTTGATATCCTTCTCAATCTTTCCATTGCCAATGCTCTTATCATCCAGCGCGGTGAGAATAATCCGGGCCTCGTCAATACGGTCTCTACGAATCAACCATCGGGGTGACTCGGGTAGGACATAGGCAAATCCTAGAACAACCAAGGAAAGAATCACAGGAATAGAGGCAGGAAACCTCCATCCTACACTGCCAGCAGTAAAGGACATCCCAAAATCCACAAAAAGAGCAATCATTGCACCCAGACCTGCGAAAAGACCTATGGTGGACACGTTGGCACCACGCCTTTCTGCTGGCGAGATCTCTGAGAGCCAAACTGGTGTTGTAGCCATCAGTCCTCCGGAACCTAGACCAAGAATAATACGAGAGACGATGAGCTGTGCAAAAGAGAATGCACTTGTCTGCAAAACAGCTCCGATCAATTGGGTCACCGAGGCAATCATCATCACTCGACGACGACCAAAGAAGTCTCCTAGGCCGATACAGCTGAGAGCGCCAAATAATCCTCCCATGGCATATAGGGCTACCACAGTTCCTTGGATAGCAGATGTGCGACTCTTCTCCTGTGGTACGGCATCCGCCACACTGATCTCTGGGAATTGCTTCTCGAAGGCATTCAATGTCAAAACGCCACCCAGTAGAGACTGATTATAACCCAATGATACGATCGATGGCATTAAAATGCCGAATAAAGCGACAAGATTTAGGCGATTGCCTTGAAGACCCAAGAATGGTGCCATTGTATGCGAATATTGAGACCAGTCTTGCAAAGGATGTTAGGTTTCTTGATTCCATATTGGCTGTTGACGAGCCACTTAAAAGAGAACTCGCGAGTTATTTCAGAGAGTACAATTTCTCGAAAATATCCACTCACCCCTTTTTCATCAGGAAAGCCTTTGGGTATGATGTGACTCCCTTGAGATTCCGCATTCCATATCCCATTCCACTTGGGTCAACTCTGCAGCCTGCAGATCACAGCGTGAGATCGGATCTCAAGTGTAACAATTGACGACTTGATTAATTATTTAGAGTGTTGCTTCCGCTTTTCTTTTACTTTTTTCTATTTCTTGACTAATGAAAAAGTTAGCATTGTGGAGTTGAAAATCAAGGTGGTTTTCTTTATCCACATCTTGGTCAATCCCAACGGAAGAAAGGGGTTGACTACAATGCTAGTACTGTAGGCCAGCAATAGTCAACCAGAGAACAGACCACAATAGAATATTCCATTTGTACTTAGACTTTAATATTGCTGAGACAATATTTCCAGCGTCGCCCTTGAGAATGGAATAGCTTGAGCCGGCACATTGCCCGACAAGCCCGGCATCAGAATGCCAGATACTCGAGATGGGAATGAGATCATGAGCTATCGTCCAAAGCAAGATTTCAGTGATGCCAGACACGCGTTTTGTACAACCATTTTGCATAGAACTGGTTTGCGTGGCTTGGGTGGTTTAGATTTCTGACCAACCCTCAAGGCAACAAGCCGTGAAGCCTCAAGAAAGCCTAGCTATTTTGGTAGGTCAATGGCTTAATTAAGATTATTGCTGATGTGAAAAGCAGGAGCCTGGACACGAAGTACTACTAACATGCCATGTCTTGAACCATACAAGGGGTGCTACATAGTACATCCGTCATATACTATGTAGCTTAGGATCGTCATCCCGTCATCCCGTCATCCCAAGCTGACAATATTTATCCTTAGCTATTCTCTTTCCTTACATCCTCGACCAGCACTTGGTGGTGGTGGAGTTGCCCTGTACATATAGTATGTACATACATTGTACGATGTGCAGTAGCTACGGGTACATTGATGGAGAATGCCGATCGGAGGCTGGTGGGGCAGCGGGGTGAAGCTGCAAGAGCGATCTTGATGGATCGCGGGGATGAATCAATGTCATCTCGTCTGGAGAGTACCCCGTGCTCTGGATATTATTCTTCTGTATCAATAGAAAATATGGATATAGATCAATTTGGGGTGCACTCGGGTAAGTGTGAATCCCGATGGACTTTCGGGTGGCTTTTGAGTTAGCCGAGCCGAAGATTCGCCAACAACTTTAACCTGTTAGACTCTTCAATTGAACCAACGCCCACGAGTGCAAAGCCACAAACTCAAACTTGTTCTCCTTTTTGGTATTGATTTCTTCAATTTGGCATAAGGTCCATGTTACCTAGGAGAAGGCCAAATGTCATAAAAACCTTCGTAGCTTCTCACCCTTCCGTATGATTTTCATGAATACAGACGGAGTCTAGCGGTGTGCGTTGTGCAGTACGTGCTCGATCCACACCACATGTCAGGGGTCAAGCAGACCGCCGATTGCCCCGCTGTCGAGCACGGTTCACCGAGGGGCACAACCATGAATTGGCCGGGGTTAATGCCGATGGATTGATATTGTTCTTAATTTGTAACTGACATTGAAGGACTGGAATCAGCTTAGCAAATAGTTGACAATTTAAAAGATACTGTGAATGATATGTTCAAGGGAAGTGGTGGACTCAATGGCATGATTTTAGACCTGGTGGGATCGGAGAGAACAGGGTAGGTCGAGCCAGGCACCACCGGAAGCGGAGGAGGATCCATCGACTCCATGGGGATTGCAAACCAGTGTACCCAATGATTGGTCTTGGTCCAGTAAGAAAGGCATCTCACTCGGCACTCGAATAATTCCAGTGTATTTGATCCACTTGTGAATTATCGTTTGGCGGGAAAATGGGTCTTTTCATGCAGGCACCGGATGTCCGTTGTCCGGAGACCGTCCAAGAAGCCAAAAGAAGAAAAAAAGAGATTGAAACGAGTCCTTACCCAACACGCCGGATTAGTACAGATGAATGGCAAAAGTCAAATGAATGACTAGTCCAAGTCTAGTCCTAAAGAAGTAGAAAAGGTCCAAACGAAAAAATAAAAAAAATTGAAGTGGGAAACAAAAGAAGAAGAAAAAAGGGGAACGAGCATCCGCGGAGGCTAGCGGGAGCTCACGTGGAGGTCTTTACTACTTTACTATTTAAGAAAGAACGACCGTCCTCCCTCCTCCCTCGTTCTTTCCCTTTTTACCCAAACCTTCCAAAGAATTCATTCTTCCTTCCTTCCCTTTTCGGTTCGTAGCAAGCCTTGTCAGCAGGTTCGATCACATCCTTCGAGACGTGATCACTTACAACCGTCACCATTTTCTCCACACATCTTAACTCGTGAGTATCCTCTGTTCTTGTATACATACTCAGTTGTACAGTCTGGACTAACTCTTCCTAGGCGGCACCACCCGTTCAACGGCCGACGCACTTCCAGCCGTGGAGGAGCGCCGGATAATTCGTTATACTACTTGTAAACGTTTAACTACTCGCTCAATTTCCAATCCTCACCTCCGCAATGGCTCCCCACGCTAGCTCGGACGCCAACGCCGTGAACGGGTCGGTTCGCCAAGAATCCTCGCCTCTCTTTACTGTCCAGTCTCCCAATGTGGAGTATACCCCGGATGAAATCAAGAGTCGGTATGCCTATCAGACTACCGAAGTGACTCGCACTGCCGACAACAAGTTGCTCGCAACTCCCAAGGCTTCGAACTATCACTTCAAGGTTGACCGTAAGGTTGGCAAGGTTGGTATGATGCTCGTCGGTTGGGGTGGAAACAATGGTTCCACTGTCACCGCTGGTATTCTTGCCAACCGCCGTGGTCTCACTTGGGAAACTCGTGAGGGTCAGCAAAAGGCCAATTACTATGGCTCCATCGTGATGAGCTCGACTGTCAAGCTGGGCACGGATGCAAAGACCGCTGAGGAGATCAACATCCCCTTCCGTGATCTGCTCCCCATGGCTCACCCCAACGATTTGGCCATTGGTGGTTGGGACATCAGTTCTATGGACCTCGCGGCCTCTATGGACCGAGCTCAGGTCCTTGAGCCTGCCCTCAAGTCCATGGTCCGTAAGGAGATGGCTGAAATGAAGCCTCTGCCCAGTATTTACTACCCTGATTTCATTGCTGCCAACCAGGAAGGTCGTGCCGACAACGTCCTCGAGGGTACCAAGGCCTGCTGGGCTCATGTCGAGAAGATCCAGAAGGATATCCGGTGAGTCAATAGAGCAAGAAAAGTGGCGAGCAAAAGATTCCTTGCTAACCTCCTTGTAGTGACTTCAAGGCTCAAAATGGACTGGACAAGGTGATCGTCATGTGGACCGCTAATACTGAGCGTTACGCCGACATTGTCCCTGGTGTCAATGATACCGCCGAGAACCTGATCAACTCCATCAAGAATGGTCACGCCGAGGTTTCTCCCTCCACCGTCTTTGCTGTTGCCTCCATTCTGGACAATGTGCCCTTCATCAACGGATCCCCCCAGAACACCTTCGTTCCTGGTGCTCTCCAGTTGGCCGAGCAGCGCAAGGCCTTCATTGGCGGTGATGACTTCAAGTCCGGCCAGACCAAGATGAAGTCTGCTTTGGTTGACTTCCTGATCAATGCCGGTATCAAGCTCACCTCCATCGCCAGCTACAACCATCTGGGTAACAATGACGGCAAGAACCTGAGCTCGCAGAAGCAGTTCCGCTCCAAGGAGATCTCCAAGTCAAACGTGGTTGATGACATGGTTGCCGCCAACAACATTCTCTACGAAAAGGATGAGCACCCAGACCATACCGTCGTCATCAAGTACATGCCTGCCGTGGGTGACAACAAGCGTGCTCTGGACGAGTACTATGCCGAGATCTTTATGGGTGGCCACCAAACCATCAGTCTGTTCAACATCTGCGAGGATTCTCTGCTGGCATCTCCCTTGATCATTGACCTGGTTGTGCTCGCCGAGATGATGACCCGTATTAGCTGGAAGGAGGACACCGAGGGTGCCGAGTACAGGGGCTTCCACAGTGTGCTGAGTGTTCTCAGCTACATGCTCAAGGCTCCCTTGACTCCACCAGGTACCCCTGTGGTCAACGCTCTGGGCAAGCAGCGCTCTGCTTTGATTAACATCTTCCGTGCTTGCGTTGGTCTTCAGCCCGAGTCGGAGATGACCCTTGAGCACAAGCTGCTGTAGAGCAATCATTTTCTCGAGGAATGAAAAGTAGTCCCTGGACTACCCGGCTTGGTCAAAGCCACGCACTATCGGTTACTGTTTTGTCCTGAACCTCCAACTAGTTGTCGCTCATTAGTTCAATCCATTTGACATTTGTGTCGTATATTTTAATGTGCCAGTAGAAACCATATTATTGTGTTCTTTGATTTGATTGATTGTAAGAGTTAATATTTGACTATCTACTTAGTCGCTCCCAGCTCGGAATAAGCATTCAGGGCCAATTGTCCACCGAGGTGGGCATACAAGACATTTCCACCCTTGATCTCTCCACGTCGAATCATATCAACCATTCCCGCAAAGCTTTTGCCTTCATAAACCGGATCAGTGATGAAAGCCTCCATCTTAGCAGCATACTCAATCGCATCCCATGTCTGTTTGTCAGGGATTCCGTAAATACCAGCATGGTACCGGTCGTCTAGAATCACATCCTCATCTGTGATATCTTCCTCCTTCAGTCCAATCTTAGCAGCCGTGTTGCGAGCAATGCGAAGCACCTGACTTCGCGTCGCCTCGACCGTCGCCGATGCATCAATTCCAATAACTTTCCGCTTGGGATCGGATGGGTACAAACGCTCTAACAGCTTGAATCCTGCGATCATGCCTGCAAAGGTAGATCCAGTTACCGCGCAGACAATCACAGTATCAAAGAAGATACCTTGTTCCTGCTCCTGTTGACGTACTTCAAATGCCCAACGTGCAAATCCCAATCCACCCAGTGGATGGTCCGATGCACCAGCAGGAATATAATAGGGACGGTCACCGTTGGCTTTGCATCCTTCGACTACAGCCGCGGCGGTATTCTTATGCTCGATGCCAAATCCCGATGGATCAAGTCGAACATCTGCACCCATTAATCGAGACAATTGAATGTTTCCCACAGAATCATATCCCTTATCCACCCAGTCAACCCAGTGCTCCTGTACCAATTTCGCCTTCAGACCTGTCCTCGCCGCGACGGCCGCAACTTGTCGGGTATGGTTGGACTGTACACCACCAATGGAGACGAGAGTATCGCATCCCTGGGCCACTGCATCGGCGAGAAGATACTCCAGCTTACGGGTTTTATTCCCTCCATAGGCGTATGCGGAGTTCAAGTCATCGCGCTTGGCGTAAATGTTGACTTTGGGGTGTGGAGAGGAAGCGGCGAGATCGGCAGAGATGCGGGGGAGGAGATGAATCGGCGAGGGGCCGAGAAGGAGGGGAGTTCGAGGGATGGAGGAGAAGGGAGTGGGGAGGGAGAGTTCACTCATGATGGGGTGATGCTATTGGTACACTATTATTGTAATAGTTGAAGGAGTTGGGTATGAAATGAAAAGATAGAGAGCTTGAAGTATTCTGAATTAGATCTATTTCATTATGTAGTATCAATGTGCTCCTTATATATCTTGAACAACGAGGGGCGTATCGTAGGAGAGAAAGCCGTACGCCTTAATGATCACCATATCGGGTTAGGTCTATTATTATTAGTGGGGAAGCCTCTCTCACGGCTCAACTACTCCGTACTGTACTTAGACAACTAGTCATCTTGGACGTCTTTCAAGTCGATCGAATGATTCCCCGAAATCAGCCCGAAGTCGGCCTGGTGCGGAGACGCCAAAGTGGGGGAGATAGCACTGCCGGGATAATGGAGTAGTAGACTGGATGGAATGAGAACAGTAAGATTGTGAGATAACAGAGCTTAGAATACAAAATATTTTGGAAGATTTTATCTTTGAAGATACATATACCAAGTGATATTCTGTTCTGTACAGTAGTTATAGCAAAACAAGCTGTTTAGTTCACTACGTAACTCGTCACTAACACCCACAAGGTATGGTGGGGTGAGGACCTTGACCGATTCCGAGTCCTTACAAAAAATAGCTTAAGTCTGCATTTCTTGCCAGAACAAATTACATCTACATTATTATCAGATAACAGTATCTACGGTATTATGATCATGCATCGATTGGTCATCACAAAGGAGATTCATATATTTCACATCGAGCCTTTTAGGGGGTGATCATCAGCATCAAACAACTATCAAACAATCTATTTCATGTCCACCACGCAGCGTACGCAGTCTCCTTGCTTCATCTGCTCAAAAGCAGTGTTGATGTTGTCCAAAGGCTCGCGATGAGTAATGAACTCGTCGACCTTCAGCTCGCCGTTGAGATAATCGTCGACGAGACCGGGCAGCTGAGTACGGCCCTTGATACCACCGAAAGCACATCCCTTCCACACACGGCCAGTGACCAATTGGAAGGCTAGAAATCGAGTTAGCGACAATACAAAAGAAGAAGGAGTGATTCAGAACAATGGGGAACGTACGGCGAGTGGAGATCTCTTGGCCAGCGGCAGCAACACCGATGACAATACTCTCACCCCAACCCTTGTGGCAGGCCTCGAGAGCAGCACGCATAACACCAACGTTTCCAGTGCAGTCGAAGGTGTAATCGCAGCCACCGTCAGTCATCTCGATAAGATGCTCCTGAATAGTCTTGCCGGACAGCTTGGTAGGGTTGACGAAGTCGGTAGCACCGAACTTGCGAGCCCAGACCTCCTTGCCGTCATTAACATCAACCGCAATAATCTTGCCGGCCTTATTCTTAACAGCACCCTGCATCACAGACAGACCGACGCAGCCAGCGCCGAAGACAGCGACATTGGAGCCCTGCTCAACGTTGGCGGTCACAACGGCGGCACCGTAACCAGTGGTGATACCGCAGCCCAGCAGGCACGAGCGGTCAGTGGAGATCTTGGGGGTAACAGCAACGACGGAGATATCGGCGACAACGGTGTACTGGGAAAAGGTGGAAGTACCCATGAAGTGCAGCAGGTCCTTTCCGCGGGCCTTGAAGCGGGAAGTACCATCGGGCATGACACCCTTACCCTGCGTGGCACGAATCTTACCGCACAGGTTGGTCTTGCCAGACTTGCAGAACTTGCACTCACGGCACTCGGGGGTGCTATAGATAATTGGTTAATCGGATGAATTGGCATCATGGGGTGACTGCATCTTACTAAAGAGCGACGACATAGTCGCCAGGCTTAACGGAGGTCACGCCCTCGCCGACGGACTCGACGATACCAGCACCCTCGTGACCCAGGACGATGGGGAAAGCACCCTCAGGGTCCTTGCCAGAGAGTGTGTAGGCATCTAATTGGAGTCAGTCTCATCTCTTGACTTTATTACGAATAGCTTGAACTGAGCTCACCAGTGTGGCAGACACCAGTGTGGTGAATCTGAATGCGCACCTCGTGGGCACGAGGAGGAGCAACCTCAATATCCTCAATGGAGAGGGGCTCAGTGGCAGCCCAGGCAACGGCGGCCTAATAAAAAAAAAGGTGTTATTCAAATGGCATCGGAATAATTGGGATTGTAGTGAGTTGGTGAGTTGGTGACGCGCAGGTTCAACGCGGGGCATCCCGACGTCATCCGCGCGGGGCGGTTTTGATGAGTTGATGATTGCATTCTTTTTCTTACCTTGCAAGTGATGGTCTGTATAGATAGTTCAAAATTAGTATGCAATTTGAATAAACAGCAATAAAAAAAAAGAAAGCTTGTCATAAATAGAAGAACTTACCTTTCCTACTGTGCTAGCCATTGTGGTTATAGACAACTCGTTCACTAGGGCAGTGTTAGGATTGTAGATTGGCGTCGAGGGAGGGGGGAAGAGAGAGAAAAGACTCACGGAATTTGCAGAAGGAAAATCAAAAGGAAAGCAACGGGGCCTTTTGAAGGAAAAGGTACAAGTGGATCCTCTTGGAGAGTGAGGGGAGTGGGGAATAATGAGATGAGGAGGAAGAAAAGAAGAAAAGGCAGAAGAAAGAAGAGACGAACGGAAAGAAGAAGAGGGGCGGCCGTGCTGGGCCGGTCTCCAACGGAGTGACAGCCGGGCCCATTTCCTATTCCCCGCATGGACAAGGACGGGTTTGACTCATTCCATTTATTTACAGTATTACATAGTAAATTGTTTGATGGAGACTCGTCCAAGTCTGCTATCGCCTGAAAAGGGTAAAGCTTTCCGCCGGGGGTTCTTCGTTATCATTCAGTGGGTCATCAAACATTACTCTGCTGTATGTACACTATGGAGGGCTGTATCTTGACAAGTATCAGTCTACTAGATAGGAAAATAGAAGTAGATGGAAGAGTAGGGGAATAGTGAACATTAGCAGAGTACGATACATATATTATACACTGGGCATATGCCACATTCTATTGGATATTTAATAATTTTTCATTGGGGATCGGGAAGGGTACCGATATGGTCCCGCGTACTCCATATATCCCCCCGATTCACTATGGTACATGAAAGGAGTTCAGGCCAAGCCGAGCCTCAAAAAGTCCACTAGCGTCAACTTCTTCTTGCTCATGCAAAGAGAAAAGAAAAAGATCATTCAATAGACTTTGCTTGGCCCGAGACTCTGGAGGTGGGATTGCCCGGAAAGGGTCCCAGCCCCAAGGCAGATTTGCTCTCCAGCGGCGCTCACTCCATCTCTTCTTCTCCTTCTTCGCCCCCCGGCGCCTAACATTCCGTCTCGGGATCCCGATAGCCGGTAAATGATACTAAATTTACCGAGGAACCTGACCTTGCTGCATCATAGCAGCATTCTGTTCCTGGAAACGCTCGTTCAACCGAGCGGATCCCTTCAGTTGCTTGTCGACACAGCGCATGATACATTGCTCCTCACGGTTGACAAGGGACTTGGTGGTGAAATCGTTGACACAGTCATCAAAGCAGCGCTGGACCATCTTGGAGTACATCTAGATAGAAATCGAGATGAGAAGGCCGAAGAGAACGGAAAACATGAATGGAAATGATAGGGAGACAAGGAGTGCATTGGCATTGGCAGTGCCAGCACACTTCTAGTGTTTAAACCTGAAAACTTCCATCCATGTAGGGCGCGGGAAATAAACATAAAAACGTACAGTCATAAACTCCTTCAGTTGCTTGCGCTCCATACGGGAGGCGAACTCGCGTTGCTCGGATGCGTTGAGGCTGCGGTGTGGTATTAGCGAAGGGGTCGCGGGAAAAGGCAAGCAGAGAATTGATTCGATCAATTGCCCAGGGTCAATTGAAACCTACCCGTCCATTATGTATGATGATCAAAAGCAGAGAATACAATTGGGCAATGGGAAAAGTCGCGATGATGAGTGAAGAGACGCAGGCGTGGAGCTCCGAAGCTGTTTCTGCGGCTACGCAACTACATTTATCCGGGAAGGTCACGTGATAAACTGAAATTGAACTGGGTTTATCACGTGACTATATGAGTATGGATGATGTTGATCACGTGATATCCGGTTCCGGGAGGCTAAAATTAGAATTGCTGCAGAAAGGATGAAAATGATCATTTTACGAGAATAATTCAGACGATATGTACATTATTGATACACTAGTATAGTACTAGATATACAAGAATAAAGATTAACAATTAAAGATGAGCTCAAAAAGTGGAAGAAAAGAGAAGAGAAGTGGCGAGAACAACCCGAGTCGTGGGACCCTGCAATAAAATGGAGATCGACTGAAACCGTTCCTGGTCCAGACTCGAGCAGTCCAAGTCCATTGATCAGCTAACTATGGTTTAGATGAAATAGATATATCTATGTATGTATCTACATCTATATGACTCTATATAGATTAATAATGTCTCACATGTATCGACTTGTACATATAAATACCTACTGTAGTCATAATACCATTAATATATACATCTCGATAATCTTCGTATACTTCGTACTGCAGACCTTCGCCGTGAACCGTGGCTCTCTAAAGTCCATCCCTTTCGACTTCAAGCTACTCTCCAATTTCACCCCCTCCACTTCTGCCACTGGATTTCTTCCTCATTTCCCGAGACCCTTTCGACTCGCTTGACTCTCTTTTACTTCTTCTTCTTACCTTCTTGAACTCCTCACACTCCTCGATTACTAGTTCACTAGTCCCCTTGTGCCTGATTGTGCCCCCTCCCCCAATTTCACTCGGACCTCTCTATCCTGCCTGGACATATATCCCTTGGCTGGCAATTTCAGGTCTCCCCTTTCCTCCTGAACTGTCTTCTCCTGGGTCCGAACCCTCCTGGATTTGCTTACTCTACTCTGTTCCTGAAATTCTTCTGTACTGGCCCAGCCCCCCCTCCCCCATCTGTCCTGCTCCCCCAGGATTTCCCACACGAGGGCGGTGACGCAGGTGTGCTGCCCATCGACGCACCCGCGATTCTATCCACCCCTCAAACCTCGACTTCCTCCCACTTTCACATATCACTCGTCGCCTCTGTCTGATTCGGATTTCGAATTCACTATGGTGACCGGTAAATCGCAACCGGGCATCGACCCGGTGCAATTCCCGCCAACCTCCCCAGACCCTGTCCCTTCCAACTCCCCGCCTTCGAAACGAGATCTCGCCTCGTGGTGGAGACAGTTCAAACGAAATACCAGAAGAGAGGAACTGAAAGGTATGTGCATGTCGCGAGACTCATCCGATCTGAATTCACAACCTCGTCAATCCCCTTTCGCTCCGGACCCGATGGATCGTTTGTGACTCGCCTGTCTGCATCTCGCCGATTTACATTTTCCGTTTTCCCCCTGAGCTTTCCCTCCACATAAAGTCACTCGGTGCGCGGTACCTGTGGGTACCAGTGAAACCCTTCCCGCGGCTATACACACCTCCCCTCAATGACAGAGAGAAGTAGCGACCTGGGACCTCATTGCCAGCCAAGCACTCTATTATGGATGGTAGACTAACGTCTTGTCGGCGCAGAACCTCCGCGCGGTATATTCGGTGTTCCGCTCAATGTCAGCATCAAATACGCCAATGTGGCCATCTCTCTCTCCAACGAACACGGCGAGAGCTTCATATATGGATATGTACCCATCGTTGTGGCAAAATGTGGTGTCTTTCTCAAAGAAAAGGGTGAGCACTCTTCCGCTGTTCTCTGCTGTCGCCGTCGTGACCTTCCCTCATGCTGACGGACTTGTAGCTACGGATGTTGAAGGTATCTTTCGACTCAATGGATCCGCAAAACGTATAAAGGACCTCCAAGAGGTCTTTGACTCCCCCGAGCGATATGGAAAAGGACTGGATTGGTCCGGGTACACTGTACATGATGCCGCCAATGTCCTGCGCCGATACCTGAACCAGCTGCCGGAACCCATCGTCCCTCTTGAGTTCTACGAACGTTTCCGGGAGCCACTGCGCATTTATCAGAAACAGGTCCAAGCCGGTGAAGAGGCCGCCGAAGCCGAAAAGTTCGACCATGCAAAGGCCGTCGAGACCTACCAACAGCTTATCATCGCACTGCCACCTCTGAACAAGCAGTTGCTCCTTTACATCCTTGATCTCCTTGCTGTATTTGCATCCAAGTCCGATCAGAACAGAATGACCTCGGCGAATCTGTCCGCGATTTTCCAGCCAGGAATGCTGTCACACCCGCAACATGACATGTCACCGGAGGAATACAAATTGAGTCAGGATGTCTTGATCTTCCTGATTGAGAACCAAGATCACTTCTTGGTAGGCATGAGTGGAACTGGAGCGGATGAACAGCAGGTCAAAGAAGTCGAGGCTGGAATTCAAACGCGGCCTGCAACCACAGGATCAAATATACGTCGATCGGCATCCAGTGCCAGCAACAGTACCGAGAGTAACCGCAAGCTTGATACTCTGCGCCGCAATGTTTCTGTGTCCTCCCGCAATTCACGGACATCCAACACGGCGCCTAGTCCAGGCACTCCTACCTCTGGCGGCGGGGTTCACCGGAGTAATACACTTCCATCCAAGATGGGCCCGGTCTTGACATCTGCAAGATTCACGCGAGCGAACGAGAACAACAGCTCAGTACCATCTGGACTTTCCGTCTCCCATCATAGTTCTCGCTCGGCTAGCCAAGCCCCCTCCTTACGGGAGGAGACTGAGCCCAAGGCCGAGCCGAAAGATGAATCTAAACAACCAGAGCCCAGTACTGAGCAACGAAACTTGAGCCAATCAGCCCCATCAACCAAGGATACGACGACAACCCTCATTCATACTTCAACCCACGGTCCAGTGCCTGTTGCTACAGCCGAGCGCTTGAATCTTAGCGACACTTCTCGCCCTCAAGACAATGCACCAACCCCGGTGTCGCCACCCTTACAAGCCGTGACACCAACTCGTGAGCGCAAATTCTCCAATATTTTCAGCAAATCCCCACCACCAGAAGGAGACCAGAGAGAGCCACGACAACCCAAGCGCCTACAGAAGAAAAGGATACCTGGCAGCGCTAGCATCAGCGCACAGAGTTCTTCTAATTCTCTCCACGGTACACCATCGGAACTGAACATCGCACAGGTTGTGGATAGAAAGCATGAAACCCCCTCCAACGATCTTGCTGTCGGTGATACAACACCCAAACCTCCGAGCACCTCGATCTTGAATAAGGAAGCTTTCTCAGATTCCAACCCAGCACTCACAGAGGGCGCTCTACAGAATGCTACAGATAACTCATTGCGCCCGCATCAATCACGTACCCCGTCAATGAACTCTCGCTCCTCCTTTACCGACGCGTCAGATCTCGAACAAAACGAAGACGGATCTCGTTCCGAGCGTCGAGACAATCGTCGGAGCTGGCGGTTCCACCGATCCGCCAAACGTAGTAGTGAGCACGTTGGGCTTGGACTGGCCTCCCCACCGTTGACAGCAACAAACCCTGGTGCTGAGCAGAGTACCAGTTCTATCGGCAGCGGACAACAACAGAGTCATGATCTATCCAGTCAACCTCTTAGCTTGGATGCTGGCATCTCAAGTAGTGGTACCTCGGGCACCGAGCCGGAAAGAAAAAGCCTGTTTGGTAAATTCAAGGCCAAGGTTGCCCAGGTGCGAGACGGCGTGAAGGACGATCGTGAGCGGACCAAGAGCCCAAGTCAATCTGATCTGGAATCCTCGCTGCATCAGTCCATGACCCCGTCTTCTAACGAGGCAATCAGCAAGCCTTCGGTCGAGGTTCCCAGTGAACAGCGGCAGCAAGTACAACAAACCAAAGAAGAGCCTCTACGCTCGCCAGTCTCTCCAATCATCGGGGTGGGACTACCTCCCCCAATCCCAGAAGAGCCGCACAGCCCAGAAGCTACTACTGCAGCTGCAGCATCTGAGACCAAAGAGAACGTTGCCGCAAATTCTCAGCCTACATCGACTGAGCCGCCGGCAACTGTGTCTCAGGAGGCATACCAGTCAGAGTCACAGAAAGAGGCCCCGAAAGAATCAACAGCTTGAGTGGTCAACCTCGGCAAACACTCAATCAACTTTCTTCTATTCTGTATGTTTCTCTTTGATATGGTGTCTTCGCTGTCTATATGTGGAGGATTTTTAGGATCTCTTATATTCTCTTCTACTGGTATCTTGTCTCTAGATGAATATTGCTAGTTGATTCTCTGGGTTTGGTTAAAATTGAGGCATCGCCAGCGCGTGATCTTCTCGTCGCAAACACCTCTTGCTCTCGGCCTCGTCCTCTTGTTCTGATGATCTTCATGTTCCTCTGGGGTCGAGATCTGCTTCCTTTTATCCTCTTTCTTTCCCCCTATCACCCTCTGACTCCTCCCCTTTCCTCCTTTGCTCCCTTCTGTTCTATCCTTGGAGCCCCCATATACTCCTTGATATGTCTTGGTCACGCTGATATGTGGTATGATTGTACGTTCCTGTGTTATTGCAGCCGGTCTGTTCTTCTTTTTTTTTGTGAAATTTCTATCAGTTCTACCTTTATCTGTCATTTTTGCTTCCCATTGTCACCTAGCTGGGTCTGTTTAGGATGTTGCTGTGGTTCCCTCCCAAAGGCGAGGGAACCCTGCTCGAAGAATGGCGCTTACCTGTGTTTGCATTGATTCGAAAAAGGGGTATCTGTTCTCACTGTAGCGATATGCATCATATGGTGTAATGTAAATCAAATGTACCACTCTCGCCATTCGAGATTTTTCTAATCCACACTCGAATAATTCCAATCACCTCCAATTTCATCCAATTTCATCATTTTATACTTGAGTTTTGCCCGTTCTGATCTTTTTTTGGCTTCACCGCCTTCCATCGTCACGCCAAACCCAATTGGGAACGCGCTGTCCTGCTTCACTCAACTTCTTCAACTTCCACGAAGCTCTCAAGCTCTCAAGCGAAGGGAGACTAGCTTGCAGAAGAGTGCCTGGCGAGGTTCAATGTGCCCATCATGGCCTCAGCACCTTCCACTCCTTCCGTGAGCTCGCCCACGCAATCTCAGGCCCCTGTCGAGAAACCCTCTGCACCTCCCGTTCATATCCTACCTTCGAAGGTGGCACGCATTTATTCTTTCGTGCATCCGGGCCTCCTTTTGGCACTGGGGGCTTCACGATTCGAGGCCGTGGTTGCAAACCCAACACAGGAACTCCTTCAAGATTTGCCATGGTTAGCACTGCTGCAATTATTCTATGTGATCCTTTGTGTTCCACCAGCTGGCTCTATCGAGGCCGGTACAACCGACAATGAAGAGAAGAAGAAATCCGCCGCTCGTTCGCCTTCAAGCCCTGCGGTGACTCTTCGTCCTGGAAAACCTGGACTTCGCCGCAAGCCATCTTCCGGCAAGAATGATTGGTCCCGTGTCTGGGCCAAGCTGATGGTATGTCTTGAATCTTCTACCTTGTGGACATGGAATGCACATGATCATATATAGAGAAGCTTTGCTGACCATTCGTCTATAGCCCGCATTCTTGTCTCTTGCGCTCACCTCCATACTCGCTACTCCGGTTCTTGCCGCTCTCTTGGTTCTGTTCGGTGCTCCTCTGACGACGCATAATGCGGAGACTGTGCTCTGCGCCGCCCATATGGCCTTCCTGTCCGCCACCGGACTGGTCTACACCCACGGCGTTGATAACTCGGTATGGAAAGAGGTTTGGGGTATTGCTAGACCTGCAGATGCAGTTTGGGGTGCTGCTTTGGGCACTGGGCTTGGTGCCTGGTTTGGCGCCATTCCCATCCCTCTGGACTGGTAAGCACTATTCATCCATGTTCTATTTATTTTCACAACGAAAAAATACCCGGCTAACACATTCGAAAGGGACCGTCCGTGGCAAGCTTTCCCCATTACTATTCTCACTGGCGCCTACATTGGCTACGCAGCTGGGTCATTAATCTCTCGCATCCCCTTCATTTACGGCAAACGTGTTCAATTTGCGGTAGAAGACACCGAAGAGGATGAAAAGAAGACAAATTAAGTTCTTTAAGTGGAGCTTTTGATGCGATTGCCGCATCTTTTTCATTCAAGGCTGGAGATCTATATCAACATCTCATCCTTGATAAATAGCTCGCGTAGCTATGGCCTTTATAGATAGACTAAAGCTCTCTTGCATTGTGAGCTGATAAGTTAATGTATACTAGCATTTTTGTTTCTCTGTTATTCATCCTTCAGTGATGTATAGAACCTTCCAATTATTATTGCTCAACCGTAGCTATTCCTCAGCAGTAATTAAATCTCCCTCACAACTTGCTAAACTCCTTGAAGCTGCCGTGACGGCCCATTCCCTTGCTAAATTTGGCTGCACCGACTATCGCCTCTTTCGAGATGACTTTGCTGCCGTTCTCAAACTCGTACGACATAGCATCTTCAAAGGACGATGCATCGAAGGCGCTATAATAGCACGAACGACGGTCGGTATTCATGCAGAGCTCAGGGAACGAGATGATTTGCTTGGCCAAGTCCAATGCATGCTGCAACGACTCCCCTTTAGGGACCACACGATTAGCCAGTCCCATAGCCAGAGCCTCTTGAGATCCAACTGGTCGACCGGTCAAGATCATATCGAGAGCTCGAGAGAGACCAACGATGGCTTGCAACCTCACGGTCCCTGAATCTATCAAAGGGACTCCCCATCGTCTACAGAACACGCCAAAGACTGCGTCTTCTTCAACAACTCGAAGATCTGCCACAAGGCTTAGCTCTAGTCCTCCTGCAACTGCATATCCAGCGACAGCAGCAATCATTGGTTTCTGAACCATCAACCTCGATGGTCCCATGGGACCGAGGTTGCGTCCTTGCACAGGTCGGAGATTTTCTCCTGAAGCATCGTCATTCTTCTTCAGCGCGACTTGATGTAGATCTGCTCCGGCGCAGAATGTCCCACCAGTTCCAGTCAATATACAGACTTTCTGAGATGCGTCCTCCTCAAAAGCGAGAATAGCATTGTAGAGCTGCTTGGCTGTTGTAGGATCCACTGCATTTTTCCTTTGCTGTCGATTGATCGAAACAATAAAAATCCCCGGATGAGAGACTGTATCAACTATCACCGACTGATCTTCTGTCATTCTGAAAACTGGAAGTGGGTTGAGTAGTACAAAAGTACAAAATGTGCAACTTCTGCTGGGTGAATCTCTCCATTTTCATTTTTATGTCCAACCCGAATGCCTCGGCTGAACCCCACACTTTTCCTTCTCCAACACCGCGTTGATGTCGACAGCTTGCATTGTTTGTCATAAGCGTAAGGTGGGTTCCTTGTCTCCACAGTTTGTTCAAATTGCAAAGATCTCTACCTAACTTTGTCTATTTTCAGGTGCGCTGTGATTTGGCAACTCACAATCCTTGCACCAATTGTGAAAAATCCGAGGTGGAGTGCAGGTCAGTACCCGCATAAAAGACAGCCACTTGCAAATCGTCTTCTGATATTCGTAGACCTTATACTCGCAAGCGCAAGCGTTATACGAATAGCTTGAGCCCACGACCTGCTGGTCGATTACCTACCAGTATCTCAGGTCGCGACGCGTTGTCGTCGGATTTGAGTCAGCGCAATTCGCAGATTCCTAATGACGCGCCTATCGAGAGAGTCGCGCGTCTGCCATCGACTATCCCCCATGAAGATAGTCCAGTGCCAAATGAGTCCTTGACCGTTCCAGTAAACAATGGCGAACCTGTCATTAAAGAGGAGAGCTGGCGTGGGAGAGGTGAATATCTTGGGGGAAGTGTCCCTTTCGATGAGAACATGGTGAAGCCTGGTCACGAGACCACATATACCAATCCCAAGACATCAGCAGCAGATTTACAGATGCTGCGTGAACAGGGCGCATTTGAATTACCACCGGAATATGTTCAAAAAGAGCTCATGAACAGCTTTAACAAATACTGCTTACCTTGGACCCCCGTCGTTGATCCAAAGTGGTTGGATCAGAGTTCCCCACCCTCAATGCTGCTATTGCAATCGATTTTTCTAGCTGGAAGTCGAGTCACAAAAGCGCATTTGGATTATGCCTCGAGTGAGGTCTTTTATCGCCGCGCAAAACTACTATTCTTCTTCGGCGGGGGGAATAACTCGCTCATCTCGATTGTCGCCGCTTGTCTACTGCATTGGTATAATCCGGTTGGCCCCGAAGATGTCTCCACAGATACCAGTGGATTCTGGATTCGAACAGCTGGAGCAATGGCCTTTCAATTGGGTCTTCATAAGGAGCCACCAGCAACTGCGAAAGACCGCGGCCTCCGCCGGCGCTTGTGGTGGTCCCTAGTAGTATGTCGTGGACGTATTTTAATCGATCTCGATATAAGTCGCTGACAACCTTTTCTAGATCCGTGATAATGTGATTTCCGTTGGAGTAGGTCGACCAAGGACTATCAATCTTCGCGACAGTGACGTGCTTCCCCCGTCAATGAACGACTTTCCGGCCTGGAATTTTCAAGCACAGCTTTTCCTTGGATATTGCACGATATCCTGCCTAATCGGCGACACGGTGGAATGCTACCTCCGACACGAGATATCTCGACAGCGTCGAGTCGATCTAGAGAATGCATTGTACAGATGGGCAAAGCAGGTCATTCCAAAACTGCATGCCTCTGCCGCCTTACAGGAAGACGCCATCACCTCCCATCACGAAGTCCGACAGCTCATGGTCATGTACTTTGTCGTATTAACTATAATTCATAAGCCTACGCCAAACAGTGTGCCCCCGGCTGCATCACTAGTGGCATCCTCCTTCATTGCCGGAATTTATGAGGAATTTCTGCTCCGTGACGAGCTTCGTTATTTAGGACCCGTGTTTGCCTTCTACCCACTCTGCGCCGGATTATCACTTCTCTCTAGTTGGCGCTACACGCAACTACAAAGCACGGCAGAACATGAACTGACCGTCGTCAAACTATGCCTCCAGAAGCTGTCCGAGAGATGGCTATCCGCTGTTGGCCCACTACGGGCTTTAAATAAATTGACCGAAAAGGTCCGAGAACAGGGATCCTTCTCCGGGCCACCGCCAACATTGGACCCTGATATTGCTTCGTTCTTTGAGGGCTTTGATATGAAACTTTGCAAACAGTGGTCTCTGATCGGACACTCGTCTGATCCAGCAACAGCCGCAGCAGTGGACCCAACTTGTACTTTGGCAGAGGTACAAGAGACCAATCCTGCGCGATCTACATTCAATGACCGACCGGAGGAAGCAGTAGATAACTGTTTCCCTCCCCTCGATGCGGATCTTGATATATTTAATACTGCTTGGGAAGGGTCTGGCGCGTTTGACTGGTCTGGGTCATGGCTTTTGAATATTTGATGAATGAGATGTATTTCGAGCAAAAATGATTCCCATAAATGAGATTCTCCATTGTAATTTGAACCATATTTTTATCATGAAGTTGTTGGACGCGGTACTAGTATTCTACGAGCACACACATACACACACCGATTGCATCTCGCCTAATTCTTGGCCACTGACCAGATTTAATTTTTCTTCTGCTGCTGATAATCCATTGAAGTGCAAAAGGTTGCGTGTGAAGGTGGCCAGCTCAGTCAAGAAATGCAATTTTAAAATAGAGAATCAGGTCAATGAATTGCTTCTACTGATATTCTATAGCTAACCTCGTAGGCCTTCATAGTGTCTATAGCTTTCCCTTCCTTTCCTTCGAGGATTCAATATCGTAGTATCGTGTAAAGTCTTTCAAACAGCCTGGATTAGCCACAGTGCTGCTGATGACCCTCGGCAGCTTTCCAGATGATACAACTTGCTTTACCAAAGTTTCTATCTTCTTTCCATTGACTGTCATGGGAATTTCATCAACGCCAATGACAAAACGAGGAACATGTTTGCTGCTCAAACCCTTTCTGATAGCATCCTTGAGCTCCAAAGCCAACAGAGGAGTGAATTGTTGACCCGGTTGCATTACAACAAACAAGAATACTTCTTCATCAAAATCACCAGGGCGACGTCTTCCAATGCATAAAGTGGTCGAAATGACGTTATTGAATGGTGCAGATTCGGTAATAGAGTATACTTCGGTGGTGCCAAAGCGAATGCCTTGTGGATTCAACACGTTATCGCTAGCAGAGGTTTTTCGTTAGTAAATCATATTCAAGAACCAATCTAATAAGGTCGTCATTCCTGCAAAACTCACCTTCTACCATGAATTTGCCATCCTTTCGTCGAAGGGTTGTAACTAGCCCAATCATGCTGGGTCCAGCAATTCTCAAACTTATCGAAATAAGCCTCTTTATATTTCACCCCATTCGTATCTCCCCAGAAGAAGGCTGGCATTGATGGAAATGGTTGCCGGCACACAAATTCACCATGTCTGCCGGTATTCTTGATTGACTCCCCCGTTATAGGATCTGCAACATCAACATCCTGGCCCAACATGGGCAGCTGAATTTCGCCAGGGTAAAGAGGCCCAGCTGGATCAGTCCCGATCCAGGAAGTGACCAAGTCTGTTCCACCTGTCACACTAGTCAAATGAACACGATGGGGGAAATTCTGATAAAAATAATGATACTGGTCGGCGCCTAAATGAGACCCGCCAGTTTGGACCATTCTCAACGATGAAAGATCAAACTCATTCTTGGGAATACACTTGGTCATCTCTAACTCCTGGAGGTAGCGAGGCGAGCAGCCCCAGTATGTAACCCGATGATATTCGACAATCCTAGCCATTCCTTTTGCACTAGGCCACAAGGGCGACCCATCGTAGAGAATCAGAGTCGGGCCCACTGACAGATGGCCAATCATGATATTCCAAAGGACCCATGAAGTACTGCTATATTGGAATACGACATCATCTGGAGTTAATGAGTTGTGCAAGACGGACGTCTTCTTGTGCTGCAATATAACGCTGTGCGTATGGACGAGACATTTCGGTGGGCCAGTCGTCCCACTCGTATATAGAATGTAGAGTGGATGGGAGTAGGGAAGCCTCTTGAAATCAAGCTTATCTTCCTTTTTGGCTTGAGAAAGAAAATCATCAAGACTAGGGAAGCTAGGCTCGTGTGCTCCGGTAATTGGAATTAAAAATACTTGAGGCTTGATCTTCATGGCTTGCACGATAGTGCGAATTTTGAGCACATTGGACCGCATTTTGCCCTTGTAAGTCGATTCCTCATCTGCCAAAAGGATCTTCGGGGTCACTTGTTGCAAGCGTGATATACATCCCTGTCAATTAAATTTTCTTAATATCAAAAACAACAAGAATCATAGGATATTGGGATGTTCTCATACCTCATCGCCCAAATCTGGGGCTATACTCGTCCAAATGGCACCTATGCTAACAGTGGCAAGAAAAAGGCCCACTGACCAGACACTCGTAGATATAATAGCTGCAACTCTATCTCCTTCTCGAATGCCTAGATTCAACAAGGCACTTCTCGCCTTTCGCACATTCTCGCGGAGTAGACCCCATGTCCATGTTTCTCCACTCAAATCTTGACCTTCGCGAACTCCAATCAAGGCAGTCTTATCCAAATTACGACCACTTAGCACATTTTCCGCATAATTCACTGTTGCACCGCGAAAAAACTCCGGAACATTCTCCAGGGGTATGCTGGCATCGAATGCGGTGGTAATATTTGAAGGCAAGGGTGGGACGATGCCAGTGTATTGATGGAGATCAATCCAAAAGTCTTGGAGATTATTGACTGACCACTGGTGCAGCTCTTGAGAGTTTCGAAGTTGCTGATTGAATTTCTGATTGATATGCGTGCGATAGATATTCATCGGAATCTTCTCTTGTGGCCCTGGAGGAGTCCAGATGGGACGAGGCTTCAGAGCTTCGTCTTCGAGCGAAGAGTCGGCCATCTCTCAAACTTTTGATCGGATGAGCGGAGTAGGGTTTAAGTAGATGCAAATATGTAATTTATGAGATTTTAGAGTAGAGAGGCAAGAATAAATACTTTCTTGAGGGAAGTATATGGAACTTGAACACATTCCATTTAAGCCACAAATCTCCTCGGAACGGCGGGTTATATGCTTTCCCCGCATTCTGTAGACTTCTCCATCAATCAAAACAAGCTAAATGATATTTTAAAGTAGTCTTACGGTGTTTCTCGGTGATAATCGGTGGGCATCGGCTCTTCTGCTCGGCAAACTAGATTTCCATCGGCAACGAAGGCGTTCAGATGGTTGATCGAATGAACCCCGCATATCAAAGCCGAGCAAGATATAAAACAGGTAAATATATAATAAGCTCGAGATGAGGAGCTAGTAAACATATTGCAAAATCATCATCGCCATACGCTCATATACAAAATCATCATGGGAAAGCAGTTATCGCCTTCAACAGTAGATGAAGGGTTCATTCTCTCTCCAACGCCCTTGGAGAACCCAGCGACAACCGACCAAGTCTTCCAGCGCATCCTGCAGTGTAAGATCACTTTTTAGTGGTTGATTCATCAAATTCCTAGTGAGGTTCCTTCTGAGTTGACTAACTATTTGTAGGGCATCTTCCTGAGGAAACCCTAAAAAGGATAAATCCCCGATTGAAGTCATTCGGCTCTGATGCAATCTCAAAGGGGATAAATGCTTTGATTGGGAATGCAGAAAGACAGCAACCCTATATCAAATCATACAATGTATGGGGCTCCCGCTATGAGGCCGAAGGTCTTGTCACCAGCACTGGGTGGAAAGAACTTGGAAAATGGGGAATTCAAAATGGGTGAGTTTCAAAGATAATACAATCCCTTTTCCATTCATTGATAGAAAGTTGCTAACTGATGAAAGTGTGGTAGCACTAGGCTACGAAGACACATTCGGCCATCATCGTCGCGCTGTTCAACACGCTTTGTTCGTTACTCCTTTCCGGCTTTCTATGTTCTTTGGTAGTTCATGCTAATGGTTTCTTATACAGCAACTATATCTTCTCTGCTTCCTCGGCTGCCTACTCTTGTCCAGTTTCTATGACATCCGGGGCTGCACGATTGATTCGACACCAACTTCCAGGACTCCCCTCGGATCACCCCTTCCATGAGCTATACGCACGTCTGATTGCTCGCGAAAATAATTGGATCTCTGCTCAATGGATGACCGAAAGAAATGGAGGCAGTTTCTTGGGAAATAGTGAGACTGTTGCTGTATATTCTCCACTTTCTTCCAAGACGGGTCGTTTCGGTACCATAGAGGAGGGTGACTACCTACTATCAGGCTTCAAATTCTTCTGCAGCGCGACCGACTGTGATACAGTACTTCTACTTGGGAAGACAGATTCAGAAGAGCTCTCACTTTTTGTGGCGCCAACTAAAATAACAATTAGGGATTCTGTGGATGGAAAAGCGAAGACAGTCTCGAACGGCATTCGCATCCACCGGCTCAAAAATAAAATGGGCACAAAAGAGCTTCCAACAGCAGAAGTCGAGCTTCGCAATGTCCGGGCACACCTTGTAGGTCCCAAAGATGGCGGAATCAGAACAATTGCACTACTTCTCAATGTCACCCGTTCACACAATTTCATCACGGCGCTGTCATGCCTTCGGCGTGCTCTTGATATCGCGAAGTCCTTTGCCCGATCTAGAACTACGATTGATCAGCCACTTTCATCTTTTCCAATGCACTTAAATATGCTTTCTCAACTTGAGGTTAAGCATCGTGGCTGGATGCAGTTGGCCTTCTTCACTTCTTCTTTGCTGGGTTACGTTGATGATGGGTTTCCTGCTACAGTGCCAAAGGTCTTTTCAGTTCTTGCAGATAACCCCAATACAGCAAGCATCGTGCTACGGGCATTCACCTCTACCTCAAAGGCTGTGATATGCAAGTCAGCCACATTGGCCTTCCAGGAATGCCAGGAAGCAATGGGAGGAGTGGGTTATATTGGTAGGTCAAACAGCATCTTCAATCCCCTTCATTGGTGCTAACTTTGGAATGCAAAAAGATGAGCCAGAAGAGCCAGAGTTCAATGTGAGTAGACTTTGGAGGGACACCAGCTCCAACAGTGTATGGGAGGGTACCACCAACGTATTAGCCAGCGAAACAGTGCGCCATTTGACTAAGGGAAAGAACTTGGATATCTTTGATGAATGGGTCAGCGATGTTATCAATCAAATATCTGAAGCTTCATTCAAGTCCACCACTCAAAATGTCTGGGATCAACTGAGGAACCGATTGAATGCTGGTCGGGATGAGAAAGAGCTCTCTACTATCCTTGGAGTAGGCCGCCAGGTGATTTTTACACTTTCCTGGATGGTGTGTGGAATTCTTCTCGCTCTTGATGCACAGCGAGATGGTGATGAAGTTGCTCAAGAGGTCGCCAGAAGATGGGTAATGGAAGGCCAGGGAGTGCCTGCGGAATTTGCCTTTACCGAATTGATCTTCCAGAGGTTGGCTACAGCTGATGGTAAACGACCCACTGATCGGGAGCGAACTGAATTAGATCACCGGATTGTCTGGGACATGGAGCTTCCTGCGAAGCCCTCCTTGGGATATCGTGTATCTAAAATTTAAGCAGCCATGGATAATTGAGTACACATCATGATCCACATGGAGTATGGAGTACCGCATAGGAGGATTGAGCTTGGGTTGATCCTGATCATTCAATTGCTCGTAAAATGTCATGCCATGGAAACGATGATGAGGACAACAGACTCCATTCCTCCCGTGTATACCACCCCTCGAAAGAAAGGGACGAAATGCTCGTGGGGTCCTTCGAATCCAGTTTGAACTGGTTTTGATTAGTATATTCGTAATGTTATTCGTTGGACGACTCCGCTGTCATGGTTGCACCTCTGCATCGTATAGCTCCACTCCAACAATGTTCGAAAAGGGGGTGAGATTGTCAAAATCGGACAATTTGAAGCCAAAGTGATTACTATACCACTCACTCCATTCGTTCGATTGTCTCCAAACGTGGAGCAATAAAAGGGGGGTCGAAATGACCCCTCTAGGCAACTCTTCGCACTGGGTAACACTGCCCAGGTGCGCCAGTCATGTTGAGCGAACTAAACATAGAATAAGCAAACAAAACTGGGGCAATGTGGCGCTCGCGGACCTATTCCGATGGTGGCAGCCTTCTTTGATCGACTTGTTCGCCCGTTCTTTTTATTTAAACGCAGTTTGCGCGGCTCCGACTCGATGGGATTCTAAAAGATATTGCTTGTTTGCCGATCGGCCTGATTCGCGCGAATCTCCAGACAACAAGGGGCTCAGCTGCATGCGCTAAATACATGCATATTGCAGGGAACAAATAGGCGGCCGCCAAATAAAGCTGACGCGCCGTGCTTGATGTTCAAGCCCACGTCATCTGGAGATGAGGCGGTGCCGGATTCTGGACTCTCAGGGCCCTTCCCCCAGGTTTTTTTTTTGTTTTTTTGTTTTTTTGGACGATGCATTTCAAAACAAGGCGTGGCGTGCAGTTGGCAACTGGGGAGAGACCATCAACTCAGACAATGATTGGTCCGGTGATGAAATTCTTTTGGATTCCTGCAGGGAAGCGAAAAGTGAAAGAGTAGACTGGGCCGATGTGAGAGCCCCGCCGTGTGATGACCGGCCCCCATTTCGATCTTCTTCTTCTCCTCTCTCTCGTATAGAATAGTATGGTCTAGTATGATTTAGCTGAGATGATCCTCTTTTCTTGGGGATATCTAATGTAGATTGCAATAATAAGCAGACTGTCAGAAATGATTAAATGTTAAGAAAAGAAAAGAAAAGAGAGAGAAAAAGTAAAAAGAAAAAAAACAAGTTGATATTCCCACACGTGATGATGCCTTCCCGAACGGGCAACGGCGTACTTTTTCGGGGTTGCTCCTTCCTTGCAATTTTTCTTCAATTCGACTTTATTTTCGTTCTTTCCTTTTTTCTTTTCTTTTCTTTTCTTTTCTTCTTTTTCTCTTCGTGTCTTCTTCAATCATTCTCTTTTCTCCCTTTCGGCCTTTTAGATTACTCACAGCTGAACCTTAACGGGAATGTTCAGTAACATCTTTCGTCGGCGGCATGTCGACCCCGCGCCCGACACTACTGCCTCATCGGAGCTGCCGCTATACACAAACGCCGCCTACTACCCAAACTGGCGGATCTATCGCAAACAGCCTCCTTCATCTTTGCGATTGGGTTTCGTCTCGCATGTGTTTTATGCTTTTGCTTGGTAGGCCAATCAACTCAGATAAGATCATATACTTAGACCCAGGGCGCTAATCTCGATCTGGAATTCTTGCAGGGTGAGGGAAGATGGTACCATCTACGTAGGTTCATCTTTGTGTTGGATTAATGGACAAACAGACTTCATTTTAGGCTGACCAATTTGATAGTTGAGCGACGAATGGGCTGATACCCAAATGGATGTGGACGGGGCCAAGGGCTGTCTAAGTGCCTTTGTCCAGTTGAAGCAACAGTATTCTCAATTGCGTGTGATTCTATCTGTTGGTGGTCAAGGGAAGGGGAGTGAGCATTTTGCTGCCGTTGCACACAGTCGATCCAAAACTGAAGTCTTCGTACGGAGTGCTCGGCAACTAGTGGATCAATATGGCCTGGATGGCATTGATGGTAAGTCATGGCTTGATATCATGAACACGCACCCCCCCCCCCCCCCTCTTTTTTTTTTTTTTTTAACATATAAACAACCATTTTTTTTTTT
>Ga0102593_1000796_pt1 | contig 41754 bp, 54 predicted proteins | sample AraplaCol_mMS_r2_2_FD_76862 | JGI IMG/M metagenome (GOLD analysis project Ga0102593, IMG submission 76862) | Arabidopsis root microbial communities from North Carolina, USA - plate scrape MF_Col_mMS_r2 (SPADES assembly) (version 2) | ecosystem: Host-associated > Plants > Roots > Endosphere...
ATAGCTTTGAGAAAACAATATCGAAACATTCGTACTGTCGATGCTTCTCATGGCGATGAGTTCTCGGTCCATGAGAATGAAGCTGTACTTATCAAACGCGGAGCTTCTTCATGTAGAAGTTTGCTTTCGAGAACCGTGAAGGATTGGTCGAAGGTACGTTCCTGATCTCGCTTTCTTCAACCCTAGACTCACTGTAAATAAGAGACCAAATCGTGTCCCGGGACATGTAAAGCCGTCTCATAAATGGACAAAGGATCACCCGTTCAGCCCCGTGCTAGCTATAGAGCACCATTTTCGTCAAGCTCTGAAAGAACTTTAAAGCTCCGCGGGATGAATAGTCATGGAATGCCATACCATAGTGACATTATTATAAAACTGTAAATAAAAATCTATCGATTATTGTGTACCGTGACTACATTCATTGAACTTATTCAACAGTATCTAGTCACTGTAGACTGTTCATTGTTGACAATCTGGGGGTGGATGGTATGTGGCTTCGGTGCCTATATGTCTGTATAGCTTCATTAATTCCAAATTCGTCTTCACCATCTACAGAATGAGTCATTTCGCCAATGCCATATCTTTTAGACGTACTAGTTCAATCAGGCTTCCACTTATAGGATTTAGAACAATCCTATGTATTGTTTAACCATAGACTTCTCCTTTTGCCATTTCTAGAGGCAGTCATGGAGAGATCAATAGACAATCTAACAATTGATGGCCAGGCACCAGCACTCACTATTGTCAAGGAGTAGCCCTCATTTCCGTCTCACCTCATTCACCACATCCATCTATCTTGTTCCAACTATTTAAACGTCTTCATCCTTCACCCTACATTCTGTGTCTTGCTTCTTCCATCTCTCTCACTTATTCTGTTTCATCCAAATCTATCCATCTCAATCCATTTTTCTACGATATCTCCATCTAACAGATTTCCCTGCCTGCCCTCGGTTCTGTCTACCTTTATTTTGTTTCAGAATTGTCTCATCCATCTCCCATCATGGCGCATGAAATCAGATTGATCCAATACCTGCAACATGGTTTCGATTTTATCCCCGTCATTGACCAAAATCAATCCAAACACAACACTACGAATCGGAAATACAACGGTAGGGACATCACAAGTACCACCCTCTGGGAATCGTTCAATCTGGAGCGAATCAGACAAGATTATGGCCAAGTGTTAACCAACTGCCATATCCCGGCTGAGTTGACCATGCCTACTCCTGAACGTCCCGTCAGTTGCGAAGTAGCTATACGCGCCCGCATCGATTGCTACATGACAAACCGATTGGTGAGATCTCTCCGCTATGGCTTCCGATACATCTCCACCAACAGACCGAGGAACATACCAATCCATATGACGACCCTGAACTACGACGTGGGGAACATGACCAGAATCATCAAGAGATTCGTACCGGATACAGCGTTTTTTGATCCGACACTCCCTGCGCACGAGAGACCTAACCGCGCCCCAGGAGATATAAAACCCTCCTATAAGTGGGCCAGCCATATGGTTAACCACCGGCGTCGCATAGTCCGCTTCGAGTTCAGGCAAGCGCTGTCTCAAGTTAATTATTATATGAAGCAGCACAGAACCCGCTATGGCTACATCCTGACAAACAGAGAGTTGGTGGCTATCAGGCGCCTTGACAACAATGGGAGATTGGAGCTGTCCAAGCCAATCTTGTGGACAGCGGGAGGCACAGCAACTCGTCCTGTCATGACCGTGCTTCTTGGACTCTGGTATTTGGCCATGCTCGCGGCGCATGATCAGAATTGGCGTCTCCCAAGCCCTAGCCCTAGCCCTGAGTCAAGCACCAGACCCAGCCCCAGCCCCAGCCCATGATATTCTGACAGCCGTTGAACCCTCTTGGGGATTTTTCTTTCTGATCAAGTTCTACCTTCTCAATCGCGATCTTTCTCTCCGAGCATTCTGCAACCATGTTCCATAGTTGTCTTTCTCTTCTGGCCTTCCACAAAAGTTCCTCTTTTGCCATGATTTACTTCACTTTATGACTTTATGACTTTATGGACTTGATCTTATGATTATGATTATTTGAACTTATGGATTTATCTCGTACCGCTAGCGCAGTTCAATGAATTCCTCATTCTTCGTCAAGTTCCCCCAATCACTACGTGGTCCACATTCTGACTCGTACTAGAATACCCGTGAATAGTTGACCTTCCCCCCGATGACCGCGGAGAAAGCCACGGGGCTAACTACCATTTTTGCACGGCTGCTGGGCTATTTGGACAATTACTCGGCATCACATTCACGTTTCAGGCTCTCAGTCACGCACAGAGGCAAAAGCTAAACCATTTTTATTGTTTATACAGGCATACTAGCTACCGAAGAACAGATGAATAGGCTTGATACCCCCGCAACTGCCCAGGTAGCAGAACGGGTACCCAGGCCACCTTCTACCATTGTTGAATGAGTTTTACCCTGATTCTACAATGAAACTATTCAGTGAAGTGGTAAGCCCACCAGGGATTGCCGATGTGTTGAGCAGTGGAATGAGAAGACGGTCAAACAAGCTACTAGGTGGATACACATTCCTCCCGTGGACCAAGAAGCGTTTCGGAAAGGATACATATACTACAGGTGAGTAAAAGAAGCTATTGCTGACGGGATACCTAGATAGATTGAAGTTGTAGTATGTAGGTCATCTCCTAGGTATTCAAGAAGTCGTACTATGAACATGCGTAGGCTGAGGTGCTTAGCGAATGATGGATTATCCAGGGCTTCAGAATGGAGACACCCGTAGATCAAGTACTAAAATAATAATGCCACACCTAGTAGAAAAAAAGATGAAAATTCAGACATCTGAAGAGGGATTTTTGGTGAATGATTCTTTCACTATGATAGTACTGTTCTATCGAACGCAGTATGTTCTGTACAGGCAAGAGTCTTAAACTATGTACAAAGATAGTCTTAGTTTCTCGTAGCTAGGAGAGAATTTGATTCAAATATGTACTGTTGTCGAGGCTGAGCCTTGCGTTTGCAGGAAGACTAGTGAAATGAGCCCTCAATACTTTATTGTGATTTTATAGCTTCGATTTCCAAGACTGTCAGGTAAAACAGTTTATTCCCTCGAACGACGATGTGGTTGAGGCCACAACGTAGGCCACTCACAATACGATTGGTGACGTAGGCATCAATGGGGGACCGAACTGCAGTCTCGTAGTTGAGATTCTTTCTAATACAGTATGCTCTGTATAATAGAAAGCCATGATTACTGACCAGATAATCCTGACTTCTAATAGCCTGAGGAATGGGAAGAGAAATGGTAAATAGTCCAAGTAGCAAGAACGGTCATCTCCACAATATCGCAAATAAGGAAAGCGGTGTAGAGTAGACTCCATCAAGGTGCGCCCAAGTGGGTCTTCGTATGTGCCTTTATTGCCTTCACAAACACTCATTGGGTACTCTTCCCCATCCTCGTCTCCATCATTCTTTAACTACCTCTACATTTTTGTTCGATAAAATGAGTCTAGCTGTATTGAACACGTCCCAGGACTCCCTTAAGGCAGAGCCTGATGATGTGACATTCCTTCAGCAGCTCAAAGAGTCAGAAGACGCTGTGGTTTTCAAGGTGCTTTTCCGAGGCATTATTTGTGTGATGAAAATGGTATGTCCCGGTTCTGTTTGAGAATTTGAAGATATTCCCTCTAATTTGTTTTCAGTGGGCTGGCGTTACTCCTTGTGAAGAAGATTCCGAGGAAAATATAATCGATCCCTTTCTTTGTGAAGCCATTGCGTATCAACGATTGAAAGCTACAGGTTTCTGCGAGCGCCGAGAGGTTCCAGATTTCTACGGAACAATCACAAACATACAGCTTTCTCGATGGCCCCACCTGACTAAATCGATGGAATATACGACTCTGGATAGATTTTATGAAGAAGAGAATCTCCCCAGCGCCATTCTCATTGAATACATCCCGGACTGCGAGAAAATAAATCTGTCCAACTATTCACCGCAATATGCGCAGGAGCTACGCCGTATACTCACGGCAATTCATCTTGCGGGAATTCTTCATGATGACCCGTATCCAAGAAATATGATGATTTCTAAGGAACAAAATAGAGCGTTCTGGATTGACTTTGACCGAGCCCAAACGTACGACGGGACTCTTTCCAAAAGGCAGAAGGGTTGGTTCCAAGTTGAAGAGGGAATAGCGGACGAATTTTTCAAAGCCCTGGTGAGTTCTAATCAAAAATCTGGCGTTGTAACACTAGCTAACAATACCTCAGACCAAGGATCATAAGAAAGGAGAACTGGGACATGCTTGGTGCTTTTATTACGAAGGTTTTCCTAGGGACGACCTGTCTTCTAGCTCAGAGTCTTCTGGGTCAGACAAGCCAGATCGACAAGAGGATCCTTGGGCATGTAGTTGGCCTGAACGCTCACCTGAAAAGGACACTAGACGAAGTGATTCTCCGGTAGGATGGAATTGGTCTGATCACACGCCAGAAAAAGACACTGGACGAGAGGAGAGTGGACAAGAGGATGCCGGACAAGAGGGTACTGGATCCGAGGATGCTTGGCTAGCATGGAGTCGGCCAGAGCACACACAAGAAAAGGACAATCTACAAGAGATCATGGCTACCGAGTGAAAGATGCGGTGGACTGACTGGTGAAAACATTTCTCCAGTCTCATGTGGACCATTTACAATGCTTTTAGTGCAATGGTTTCTTCAGTGGTAGGAGTACGGGATCGCGATAAAAGTATTATTTTTGTCCCAATTGTTTTGCAGCTAGTGTGGTTTTCAATCTTAAATGTATCTTTAGTTGATGATAAACTCGTCATACCAACTTCCTAATACGATGTCTAAACAGTACACAAGACTATCAGTACTAGAAGTAGACGAGCAGGCTTACTTTGCACCAGCCCAATAAAGGAATTGGACCCTCTACTAAAATAATACTTCCATCAAAAAATAAACCGCAATCCAAATTCACCCAAACCAAACCCCCAAAAGAACAAAATTACTCAACAAAAACCCTCCTCCCAGCCCTAACCTCCAAAGCCCCAATATCAACATCCCATCCCACCCCCCTAAGACCCTCAAGATACCCATCAAACCGCCCTCCCTCATTCAACATCTCCAACCCCTCAGAAATATACCCCAACACGACATCTGACGATAAACTCTTCCGAGAGGTCCCAGTCAACTCGCCGTAATCGCATAATGCACGCGCGGTTATCAGTGCATGACACCATGCTTTTAGAGTTGTTTTTGTGGTTGACGATGGTTTGAGGAGAATTGCAGCGTGCCATTTCTTGTTTGATGATGAGGTAAGGTTTATGATGTATGATTCGTTGTTGAAGATTTTTATGAGTGCCGTTAGAGGGAGGGCTGTGTGGAATGCTCTTGTTCTTGTTTCTGTACTGTTGTGTTGGGTTGGGAGATGTGTATGTGCGAAGAAGGATGATAATGAGACGCCGATTTCTGCTGTGCCGAGGGGTATGCGTGAGTTTGATGAAGTGGGGGACCAGAAGAATGGTGTGCCTTTTTGAAGGATTCTTTCTTTTGAGGATATTTGTGCCGGGGTTGGGATTTGAAGGGGTGTATTTGGATTGGGTTGGGGTTTCTGAAGGGGATCCTTCTTCCCTGTGTAAGTGTAGGCGTTGCTGTCGCTTTCGATTATGCTTGAGAAGACGATGCTTGCTCTTTGTCTGTTTAAACTGGTCATTTCGACGGAACGGACGGCTGCATAGTTTAGACTTAAGTGGCTGGCTAGTAAGAAGAGTAATGCTGCCCAGGTTGTTTTGAAGCCGGTGATGTTTGAGACAACGACGGAACCAACCTGTTATCTCGTGAGATAGTGATCACAGTGGAGAGGAGAGTAATGTAAATGGAATCCGTACCAGCATACCGAATAGGGAAATGATAGTTTCTTGAGAGGAATCTTTCTGCATGTAGACGAGACATTAGGAACTTGTATTGATGTATAGAAGTAGTATCTTACCGCGTTAAGTTCAGCCAGATTTCCCCATTTCGCGAAATGAGCGCTGAGACTTGCTTTGGAACTTCCGCCAGCCACGCCACAGAGGGCTCGTAAGATACCTGCTGTACTGAGAACACTTACGCGTATCATACCGGCTGGAACCATGGGGGAGAGACAGTCCATTATCATGGCGATGTCATTGAAGACATCTGCGGCGAGACGGTAAGTTTTGCATTCTGGTTCTAGTGCTGTGCCGACACGGTGAGCGAAGAGGATGGTGGCGATGCGGCCGGATGTGTCTTGGAGGATATGTAGGAGGAGAGCATTTGTTGGTGAGGCTTCTGCATTTCCCACGCCGACGCCTGTGTTATGTTATGTTAGTTTGTTGTGTGGTGCGGACAGTTGAGCATGATTGCAGACCTTGTAAGACTGCTCGTGACGAGAGGAGACCGGCGATTGAGCTGCAGAAAGCTTGAAGTGAGTCCTATATGGCATTTCTGTTAGATTGGCCGGTCATAGGTGTAGTTGGCCCATGGTGAGCTTAGCACGAACAAACACTTGATATCTGATGATCTGTTAGTGGACGAGAGATGTGTCGCTGATGAAGAGGAGCTCACGGAAGATAATCGGCAGTCACACTATCTGGAAACCCAGAAGGGAGAAACACATCGCCGAGTAGAGAAACGAGGCCATCCTTTGACCATGAAGACGGTGGCTTGAAAGTCGGCTACTTGAGTTAGCACTGCGGTGGACTCCTTTCATCCCCCTCGAGTAGAGATGCAGCAGAAAACAGAAAAATAGCCGCAATAACACTACGACATAAAATTTCCGGAAATTGATACTGAGGATACTTGCATGACCGGGCCAGGTGTCCAGATAGTCCTTGAATCTGCACGGATGCAATCAATGCAACTGAAGTATCGGGATGAACCCGAACCCGAAACCGACGAACCCGAGTATCATGTGTCGACTGCTTGCAATGCCTGCTCGGCTTCTCCATCCGCGGGGGAATAGCTGGACTTCGGAGATGAAGCCGAGAATGATTGACGTACCGAGATATCCACTCTTGCGAGGGATTGTTTAGATTGATCCGAAGGCTCGGAATAGATGAATACAGCGGTGTGGTTTTCCGCTTCATCTGTTTCATGCAGGATTAGCTTTGAGTCTTCTGTTGGAGGGGCCATATTCAATTGAGTGGGGAGAAATGAGGATGGTTGAGGTGCAGGGACGGTCTGAAGTAATTCGTGACTTTGGGGTTGATAGGCACGTGCGGGGATAACTTGAGGGGATCTCACTGGCAATCACAAGTTTACAGTAATGCGCCAGAGATATTACAGATATCACATATGTGATAGCTACATCTACAGTATTCTAATAGAAAAGCGAGTATTTGATGAATGTTCTTCATTGTCCGGTGTGCTCCAGAGCCGAATGTAATGATCACCAATCCCACCCCCGGTATCTATAAGAAAAGTCGCGCTTTTGAGAACAAGAAGTTTTGCGCTTGAAAAGGTAATGGTAAAAAAAAAAAGAAAACACCCAAAATCAACCACCAGCGCCAGGTTCGTGGGAGAATAATAAAAACATGATCCCAATGAAAGAGAGTATCAAGACACGCCCCATATAACAATAGTATGGAACGGTGTTTCTTGCAGTCGACGGACCGCTAGCAAGAGATGAATATGAATGATCGAGGTAGACTTTGAGCGATTTCAGCATTTCACATATCGCATGCTGTGTTCGTGCTTAAGTATTGTGTTTCCACGTCCCGTCATTGCTAATCTCTCACCGGTGTCGACGTGCAAAAGCATAAGGTATAGAGGAGAAAATGAAGAAGGGACTGACACCAGCAGCGCATCGTCGTATCCATTTAACGCAACTTCCGCGGAAAGCGTGGCAGTCCGTCAGTCATGAACATGGTAGTATCTGTGCCGGCAGATTTTCGAAGGGGACCCGAGCTCAGCCGAGCTCCACGGCACGTCAATTTCTTTCAATTCTCGTCTTTACGCGTACATGCTAGCACCGCCAGTCTCAATGGCCTCCATCTCAGCCTCGCTGAAGGACAGACGGCCGAAACGAGCGGGGAGCTCAGTACGGTCGAAGAATTCGCCGTTCTGGGGACGAATTGGACCCAGGGAGTGACCGGACTGACCACCGATGCCGCTGTTGAAAGAGGCGCGACCGAGAGGACCGTGCTGCTGAGCCTTGGCGCGGTAGGCGGCGAAGGAGTCGGGGAGAGCTCCAGCGGGAGAAGCGGGGTGTACGCGAGGAGTGTGGTCAACGGACTCTGTAGCAGTGAGAATTAGCTGGTGTTGCTGGATGATAGGTAGGGTGGATGAGGCTCCGGCCGGGAAGGTCCGGGGCGGAATTCCTCGAGTCCTCGAGTTTCGGGGTGTAGGAACGTACTAGGGACAGAGCGCTTGCCGACGAAGCGGATCAGAGGGGTGCGGGCAGCACTGCAAAGAGCGAAGGTGGCACGCATTGTGATAGTGGTGTTGTGTATGTATGTGGTATGAGTTGTGTGTAGGAGAGAAGGTCAATTTCACGAGGGGGGCTTGTGCGAAATTCAGCGGGTCCGGTAGTATCCGAACCGACCAGGATGCGACTCGACGATTGTCGTGGAGGTAATTAAGAGATAGAAAGTGGTATAAGGGGTGTCAGTGATTGTAGAGGTAGTCAATTGTGAGAGTGAATGAAAGAAAGAAGAGAGAGAAGAGAAAGAGGAGGAGGGGGAAGGGAAAGATAAGAGAGAGAAGAGTTCGCCGGGAGATTTCCCCTTCGAGACAACCCGAAAAGTCACACAATTTTCAACTCCGAACGTGACTGAGTCTACCGCGCATTTTCATTCGCTGCGGCCGCCTTTTCTCAACTCCGAAAGTTCCCCAAATTCCCCCGCATCTTGTCTGCCCACTGCTGCTGTACAATGAATTCCGTACGCCGTCCACGCTTCTGTTTGGTGATCATTGGTTTCCGATGCATCTGACCTACTCCGATCTTAACCCTTCTGGCTTCCCCGGTGAAGCTTCTCCATTCATGGAGGATCGCCCTTCCTTTTTTGTCTACCCCATACTACGCTACCTGTGTACACCACGCTATTAAGATTGACTACAGAATTAGTATGTGTTAGTTCTCCATAATGAGGGGCTTTACACATAGTTTGTGTACTTAATACAAGGCGAATCTGCGAGTACTACAAAATTGATCAACACTTTTCTGCTATTTGCGAATATTCCCGAGTCAAAGTGTATTATTATGCATGGGTGATAGTCGAGTTGTTCGCATGATCCTAGCATCTTCATATGAACACCGAAGCATCTGATGGTTGGATGAGTAGGGTAGATACTAGACCACGTGATCCATATATGTTCTTCAGCACACCGAGGGCAAATCATACGGTAGAATCCAATATTCATGTGTCAAGATCAAACTGAAATTCAGGAACTATTGTACATTTGAAGTATATCCACCCTAGCAATTAGTGCAATTAGTTCAATGCACGATTGCTGCTTAGCAATTCCCCTTGCTCATACTTTCTCAGATAAGAACGCCACGGTGGAAGCTTGGACCCTGACTAACACACCTTCCGGCTTCTCCCGCCCTTCTGTCAACCCACTCCCTCCTCCACCATGCATGAGCTCTTGTTGTTCGCCTCGGTCCCGACACATCAACATGAGGAGCTCCTCCAGCAGTTGGCAGGCTTGACTGCGATGCAGCCTCGCCACTGCCTCGAACGTCGCTTGATCTTCAAAGCCTATCGCAAACCCGGCCTAGCCAATGCTCGCGTCGGCGCCAGTCAAGATCTGCAGTCGGGGGACCTGCAGCGTGTGAACAAGATGTTGAATGGTGGCATGTTCTACACTCAGGTCGTTGGTCCTGTCCACCCTTCCGATTTTGCAGATGCTGGTGTCACCCAAGACGCCCCGACTGGCAGTAATGCGAATCCCTCCCCGGCTGACCCCGATACCAAAATGGATGGTACGGATGAGTCCACCGCCAATTCCCCGTCAACGTATGACTTTGACCAGCAGTCTTGGAAATTGGAGTTTAGAGATATTCCTGAGGCAGGGACTCGGTCCGCTGTCACGGCCCGGGTCATGGCGAGCGCCGCCTTGCCGCACGGAGATATCGTGCCATCCATGAATGCGTGGGGTTATAGGTGAGTGGCATGATCTGTCCCAGATATACCCAATGATGCTATCATCTGATTGAACAATATACTAACCAGATTTTTTCTTTGAACTATCTAGTTTTGTAACCGAGTACCTCGTCGAAGGCGATATGTTCGTCCACAATGACATCGTCATCTACCTTCACCGCGTGCTACATTACCCAAATTCCCCCGGCGAGGAGCGAGAACCTCGTCACCAACTCCCGGCATTCCAACAGATGTCTCCATTGGAGAAGAGTGGGAGTTATGTCCTGCAGGCATCGATTACGGTCCAGGATGGTAGCAACCAGGAGACAATGAAGACTGCGTCACAACATCTATTTGGCCTTCGAGAGCAACTCAAATCGGCGGTTCGTCTGGAGATGGCTGATCGTCTATCGCTGGATACCAGAGCTAAATAGTAGTATTTTACACATGGCTTGCTCTGCATCTATGTCCTGCCATCCATAGCCAGCTGTCATGGATTTGATACCCGGAGAGGCAGCCTCCGACCTTGACATAGAAATGAAAATCATACCCGTGGTATAATACTGTGCATCTGTATAACCATATACCATTTAGATAGTTATTCTTAGAATATGTAACGATGAATAAAAATATGAATCTCATCTGCTGAATGTATCGTTCAACGACCCCAAACCCCAATTTGAGGCATTCAATAATGCCACTTTGGGCGGTTGACCATGTGACTTCGTGAATCAGCGCGTTTTCCAGCGCGTCGTCGAATCTTCTTAGAGCATCACACTAAGATCAACCACACCAACAACCACACAATCCGCCGTTCCAAAGCCAAGCATCCCAACAACCTTCAAAACGTCTTCTCTCAGCCGAACCCTCAAAATGGTCGAGGGGGGAATGAAGCGCACTGCCTCCCCCACTCGGGCAATCTCTCCACCTCCACTTCGGCGAAAGGTCGAATCAACAGTGAACAGTGTGTGCAAGACAGTACTCGTGATCTAGAGTCCCGGAGCTAATTGCCTGCAGAAAAATCAGTCGCTTCTTTTTTCACGCCTACTTCACAGAAAAAACGTGAGCCAATTACATGGCGGGTTCTGGAGGCGGGTCTCGTTATTGGAAAATACTTGCCTGAGAAGAGTTCGACACTTCCGTCGAAAGATAGGAAGATAGCTGCATTTGATCTTGTAAGTTTTAAGCTAGAAGCATGTAATCCGGACCTTGGTTAGAGGTAAAGGTAAAAGGTTGTCCTTGTACTAAGCTAAGCTATCTCGTATGAATAGGACTCAACATTAATAAAAACCGCATCAGGGAATGTATTTCCCAAATCTGCAACAGACTGGAAATGGTGGGATACGACAGTTCCAGGGAAAGTGAAGGAATTGAGCTCTGATGGGTAAGTCCTTGCAAGAAATTTCTCAATGAACCGAGATCATAGTAGACTAATTGAGAAACGACAACAGTTTCCAAATTGTACTTTTCTCCAATCAAAAGAAAGTCAGCCTTAAGAAAGAAAAGACCGGTGATTCAAAGAGTCTTTCGAATTTCAAGGAAAAATTAACTGCTATCATGACACAACTCGATCTTCCTATGAGTGTGTACGCTGCTACCGGAGATACGGAGTATCGCAAACCTCGCCCCGGGATGTGGAATGAGTTTTCGGAGGATTTTGATTTAGATGTTGTTGGTGTTGATTTGGCAAAATCTGTATATGTGGGTGATGCCGCTGGACGACCGGGAGATCACTCCGCGACAGATCGGTAAGTTGAGGTGCTTGTTTGATTGTTTGGGTTAATTGGGACTGACTTTGTTAGGGGATTCGCGGTAAATGTTGGTATACCGTTCAAGACGCCGGAAGAATTCTTCCTTGGGAGGGATCCAGAGCCGGTTTCGGGGCTCTTTGATCCCAAAGATTTTCTTGAGGTTGAGCCGGAATCAGGTATGTTCAATCTACCCGATCTGGATATACCTACAGGGTACACGGAGTGCGGAATAGACTAACTTGATTATAGCATTTGAACGGAAACATCCCATTGAATTGGTTCTATTCTGCGGTAGTCCTGGCTCTGGAAAGTCATCGTATTTCTGGAAGAACCTTCAACCATTGGGCTACGAACGTGTGAATCAAGATAATCTCAAGAGTGTGAGTTGATTGGTTAACGATTTGAAGAGGCTTTCACTAACTTTATCCAACAGCGTCCGAAGTGCCTCAAAGTTGCCAAGGAATTCCTCGAGGCGAAGAAGTCAGTTGTTGTGGGTGAGTTTTGCTACTAGTATCTCGCGTAATGCATCACCATCTGATACAGAGGACTGACGCTTGTGCGCCTTTTCATCAGACAACACAAATGCAGACCCAGAGACAAGGAAATATTGGACAGATCTCGCGAAAGAACTTTCTATCCCAATCCGTCTAATCCACTTCCTCTCCTCGCCAGAATTATGCAAACACAACGCCGCAGTACGCGCAGCAAATAAGACCCTGGTATGTTTATAACCCTCCAAAAAGTGATTTAAATGACGAGCTTGTATTGCATTACGCGGCATAATTTGAAAGTCAATCCCGAGAGATTGAAACGTCTGCTAACTTTTCGATAGAATCCCGAATCCCGGACCTCGTTGCCGGGAATTGCGTTTGGGGACTTTAAGCGTAGATATCGTGAACCTACCCTCGAAGAAGGCTTTGAGGATATTCATCCTGTTCCATTTCGGTTTGTTGGTGATGAAGCAGCGAAGGAGATTTGGAGCCAGTATTGGGTTTGATTGTTTATTTTATTAGAAATGAGCTTAGGGTATTGGATTGAACGGGCGGGTTGGTGTATTCGCCACCTGCCAGTATCTTGTTGGAATAAAATAAAATATTAGATCATCTCCAGTTCATTGTTTAGACCGTTGATGTACTGCAGTTCCTAGTCCACCATTCTATACCTTATCCAATAGAAAGATGCACAGTGCATAGGCCTACCAATAGTTAAAGGTCTAACTTGGTTATAAATGTCCTGTACTTTAGTATGGTGCTGGACGGCCTTCAGGACTGATAACCCTCACATTAATGAAGTGCGAACCCCAATACCCATTTTTAATAGCATGAACCCTACATGATTCACCAAAACCTCTCAAATAATCATTAATTCCACTCCTACTAGATACCTCGGCCAATCCCAGGTGTGCTTAAGTGGCGGATTCCAAGTTCAAGTGGGTCTCTAAAACTTCTCGCTGGATTACTTTCTTCTTCCGTTTCCGTCGGGCAAATTGAAAGCTCCGAGGCAAATTCCAACCATCACCTTTTAACTGCTCCAAACCTCAATAAATCACGAATCAAATAGTGGGAATCATTTTATACGAGCAAATGATTCAAAATGCTTTCAATTAATATTCCAAAGCATACAACGCCAGATCAATATGAACTGGGCGAAGTTCCATCTCTAGTCGTGGAACGACCCACAGATATTCTTATCAAAGTCCAGGCCGCGAGTATCAACCCGATTGACGTTAAGAAGGCCGCAGGTGCAACGAAAGCTGTTCTGAAAGATAGGTTAGTTCTGCATCCCCCGGTTTTTTTCTGGTCACTTTCTAATTTCATGTGTATAGTTTCCCGTATAAAATCGGATATGATTGTGCGGGTATAGTTGTTGAGACTGGGTCTCAGGTAACCAGCTTCAAACCCGGTGATGAAGTCTTTGTTCGATTACCGGAATGTCATCGAGGTTCTATGAGTGAGTATGCGCGGTCAACTGAGGAATTTGTCGCGATGAAACCGAAGAGTCTATCTATGGAAGAAGCGGCTTCGATTCCATTGGCGTGTATGACGGCGTTGCAGGCTTTGAGGGGTTATGAGGGGAGTCTTGAGGGAAAAACTGTTTTCATACCTGCTGGTCGTAAGTCGATCCCTGTGAAAACGTTGTGGGTGGTTTTGGTTGATGCTTGAATGCTGATTTTAGGATAGTTGGTGGGACTGGTCTTTTCGCTTGTCAGTTAGCGAAGAATATCTTCAAGGCCGGGAAGGTGATTACTACAGTTTCAACGGCAAAAGTACCCAAAGTCAAAGAACTTCTAGGCGAGGGAGTTGTGGATGAGAGTAAGTATAAGTTTAATTCTCTCAGCCTTCTCCTTCTCTTTCCACTTTATAAACCCTCGAAAAACTCACATCTGTCAGTCATTGATTACAGAAAATCTGATCCGAAGAACGTTATTCCGCCGAAATCTGTAGATTTCATCTTCGACACTACAGGGAATGCAATGGATTACTTATCCCTAGTCCGAGAAAAAGGCGCCATTATCACGGTCTCAATACTCACTTCAGGCGACGTTCTTCAGAATTCCAGCGTCATGCGCCGATCACCGGATAAACAGGATAAAGCTACTGTGCCATTTCCTATCCGTATCGCTTTGAATATCATGGATCGAATTCGGGTGATGCGGGCATCGCGTTATGGCGTAAAGTACGCTTCCATCTTTTTGGAGCCGAATGCCGTTGATCTGGATTCTATTCGGGGGTGGGTTGAAGATGGGAAATTGAAGACGATTGTTGGGACGAAAGTGGGATTTAGGGATATTCAGGCCGTTAGGGATGCTTGTCAGGTTGTTTTTGATGGGAAGGGTGGTGTTGGGAAGTCTGTGGTTGTGTTTGAATGATGCGGTTTAAAGGAGTCTTCGAAGGCATGTCAAAATATTTACTAGTATTAATTCTTAAACATCTAGCTTCTGTAATAATAAAAGAAAATGCATGGATAATAGATACAATTTCTACTCCCGAAATTACTGAAACTAATCTCTCTTTACCTCCACCTTCTGAACACTCCTCAGACCCCAAAAACTCACAACCACCGATAGAAATCCCAAAGAACACTTATACCACCAACCAGCCTTATACCCAAGTAACAAACTCTCAATATTCTCTGATTTCCCCGTTCCAGCCGTGATCTGTCGTGCAATCAACGCCGACGTAGCAATCCCAACACTCTTTCCAATCTGTGATAGCATATTGGAGACTCCACCCGCCAGGGCCTGTGTATGGGATGGAAATGCGGCCGTCATTACTGAAATGGCAATCGTATACATAACGTCCGCACCCAGGGGATTGAGAGCCATTGCCTGAAAGGGACCTCGCCAATAATTTAGTCCGTCAAGGTTGCATAAGGTGGCTAGTAAACAAAGGGGCGATCCCGCTCACGAAACAGGCTGCTGGAATGGCAATGGATGGCCGTACGCGCGGAAGGAATGCACCGATGGCGATGTTTATTAATAAGCCACATATAGGGGCGGGGAGGAAGTATAGGGATGCTATCAGGGTAGACTTGCCCAAGATATTTTCGAAATAGAGGGCTGCGAGTTGTTCGCTGGCATTTAATGTACCCCAGACAAGAAAGACAGTCATACACATTGATGTAAATGGTAATTTGGTCCATAAAGCATTTGGAATCAAAGTCGGACGTGAAATTCGAGACTGGCGACGCATCCAAAGTGCAAATACCGGTAGAAGGGCCATTGCAGTACATAAAAAGACGATATTCATAGGTTCGCGCATATTTTGACCTGCATTCGTGCCCGTTGCAACGGCTAACTCGAATGAGAGAAGTGCAAGACATGTGCTAATACTCAATGCACCGACCCAGTCAATACCACGCACAAGACGTGAAAACGATGCCTTCGTCAAGTCGGCATCTAAGTTACGCGGAAGTGCCCATACTGCCAAAGCAAGAACAGCAGCATTGAGTATAGCCGTGGCATAAAAGCCCCAGCGCCAATCGACCGTATCAGAAAATACGTCTCTCAACACCAACTCCAATCCAAACCCAACAGCCTGACCACCACCCATAGCAGCAAATGCAATACTACGACGACGTGGACTGCTATTTGCGGGAAAGACATGTCCGGCAGTACCGATAGTTCCAGGAAGACAGAAAGATGCAGCTAGACCTCCTGTTACTCACAACGCGATAAGTTGAGTTGAGGTCATTGCAAGGCCTGCACCAAGTGCACTTGTGGTTTGGAGTAAAATCCACCAAAGAAACAGAATCGTCGACAGCCAAGGATATCAGCGACCGCACCGCATGGGAGTAGTAGGCAACCACAGGCCAGTGCGAATGCAGAGGCTGGCCAGAGCTGTAAATCCGGGGGAATATGCAAGTCTTTTGAGATTACTGGAATACATACTGTGAGTAGTCCGGCGAGAAGATTTCCGATACCGGTGATGCAGGTAAGAGAGGCATTGATTGCAATGGTTCGACTGAGCGAGATAGATGCATCTGGTTCGGCTTCCATGGCCATACCCGCGGGCGTGACTGGGGAATTTGGCTGCGGAGCCGAAATTGATGGCTCTTCAGAATTTTCGAGAGAAGGCATAACGAACTTATTACCTTAAAGTCCGTGCCAGCGGCTTTTGATGCATAGACAGGGTGAAACGGCAACGCGATGGTCGGCAAGATCAAGTTGCGGTTAAGGTGGCATCGTTTTAGCAGGATTGACTAATATTACGGATTTGAGCATTAACAGTACAACTCGAAAATCACGACCCGGCGCTTAGTTTTCTATACGTTCAGAATAATTGAAAATAGGATATTCTGATACTTGAACAGACCCAGGTCCTCAATATTTCTCATTGCCGAAAAATCTGCTGATGCTCGATAGAAACTTCAAATGCCAACGCATCTGTCGGGAATATCCACCATGACTCCAATGGTCTGTATATGTTCCACAAGTAGGCTCATGTAAAAGTTGAATAAAGTTTTTCAGTAACAAAGAAGATCTTGATCAAGTGGGAAGAGTGACACGGAAATGAGAAATTGCAACGACGCGGTTTCATGGTAATTCGTGAGACCTTTTTTTTATTGAGTTGTTGAAAGAGCAATTCCAATATAGTTAACCATTAACAGCTTTCCAAGACGAGTAATGGTCGGCCAATGTTTCCTCCAAAGGTCGATAAGTAATATTCAATTGATCCAAACTAGCACGACTGTCGATATCAAAAGGAATACCAAGATTCAGTCTTAGCCATTTTTGACTTAAACCAAGCACAGGCCCAGACATACGGACCAATGCGTTTGGAATCTTACTCCGAGGAATTCGAGAAGATTGAGTGATAGAACGAAACATATGAGATATTTCCACAAACCCGTATGTCCTATTATGCGCCAGAATGTAGCGTCCATGAGCGTCCGGATTTTTAGAAGCTTGAATATGGGCGGTTGCGACATCTCGTACGTCGACTATTGCAAACCACATATCGGGTACTCCTAGAAAGAGTTGACCGCGTAGTAACTGGTCGAATAAAGATAGACTGCCGGACTCTGATGTTGGTGATAAAGATGGTCCTAGTACGAGACCCGGATTAATTGCCACGAGGTTCCAGCGTTTGGGGGACGATTGTGCTTCATATATTCTCCAAGCTTCTTTTTCGGCGACGACTTTGGAGTATGGGTATGCGTTATATTCGACCGAGCTGGTTTCATTGAAGTAGTCGATGGAAAGTGTTTTATCTTTCATATTCAAAACGTCTGCGTTATCACCGAAGATAGCTGCGACGGATGAAGTCAGGACGACAAGTTTGACCGTCTGGCATTTTTCAACTGTATCGAGGACATTTTGTGTTCCTTTAAGAGCGGGCTCAACGACTTCTTTCTGTCCGTTGCGAATCTTGTTCTCGATGATGAAGGGGGAGGCGATGTGATATACGACTGAACAGTCTTTCATTGAAGCTTCGAATGAACCCGCCTTCAGCAAATCCGCTTCGAATAGTGTCAATTTCCCGGGCCATTTATCTTGCATATCAAGGAGATGTTGGATCTTCTTTCTATTTTTGGTACTGCGAATAGTGGCGTGGACTTCGTTTCCTTGTTCGAGTAACTGCTGAACGACATGACTTGCGATAAAGCCGCTCGCACCTGTGACGAGGGAGATTTCTCGTGCCATATTCGGATATGTTCAAGTGGTTTTGGATTTGAGCTAATGGAATGAATTATGCATGCGCAGTTAACATATATATATACGTACATGGATATTACTGGTGGCAGCTTCGGCTCATTCAAAATTGCTCGTCACATGTATTCAATGTTCTGATCTGCGACTGTACTATGTAGAGTAGCAAGGATGGACATGAATGGCCGGGCTGCAAATTGCCCCGATTCCATTTGGTCACAGTGGAGATGGAAAACTCTATCTAAAATAAGCACTTTGATCATAGTTTCGCCCTTGGTTGTAGAAGTGTTATGCAGTTGAAATTGTGAGTAGAGCTTAATATAACCCATACTAGATTTAAATCTAGAGAAATATTACTTGTGATAACAGTATTAGTACCTTATCATCGCGAGTGCATGGAATATAGTAGATACAAGTCGTATAATAAAGGCGCCACAGAGCGTGTAGCTCATAACTGTAAATTCACATTTGCTAAAGAACTGACCAGATTTGAAAGATCAGTGATTAGCATGATATAATTGTTCAACTTTTTTCTCGACAAGTCTCAAAAGCAGAATCGATAAAAGGTGTGAAAATTCCGTCTCCTTGAATCCTATGGAAATGAACTAGGAATAGTAGTAATAGTAATTGCGCTTCTACGATTGGTTATTACCCTGGATGGCAATTCAATGAACTTCAAGTTCAAGTTGAAGAATGGATGCAAGCTGTATAAAAATCTGGCTCTAACCAGTTTTCCTGCCGAGGTTATCGCTAGCATCAAATATATGATGTGATAAAAACAAATGCTCAAAAGTCCACCGCGATCATGATAACAATCTAAAAAGTCACAAATTGAGCATTTACCTGTTCTTCTCTCAACCCCGACGAACGGCATTCGGTATAATCGCAAACCCGTCGTAACTGTGTGGGTCAAGTTATTGTTACCTCGGACAAGACTACGCCATACATGATAAATGGCGTCGTGGGGATACAACAATATTTAGATGCGATAGAGTCCATAAATAATCCTCTGTCGAGATCTTTGTGATATAACCCCATACTTCTTCTTTCTTTCTCTCTTTTCTCTTTGCAGCAAAACTAACCTTTGTTAATGGTCGCCTGTATACACTCAAGCTCCCACTGATTCCGGGACGTTCTTACCATTTTCGTCCTAGCGCCAAAATCTTAAATTGTTAGCGAGTGGCGATTCAACCGGGCCGATTGTCTATCCGTACATGCTTCTATCGGGTTGATGACAATCTGTATTTGGTTTCCATGTAAGCAGTATATCATTAATTCACGATCAATGAAATGGAACTTTGCCGAGGTTGAATTTCGTCTTAATTATAACCGACAGTTTCAATTTCATTTATATTCAAATACTCATTGTTCTATTCTCGAGTACTTAGTAAATGCAATAACTCAAGTCTTTCAAATAGGCAGTTAAGCAAGACTATCCAAATCACTCAAAAACAATGCCGGACTCTACTCTCCTCAAAATTGCCGGGTACGGCTCTCTTTTCGTGGCTATAAAGCACGCAGTAAGTGAACCCATAAACTCCAATCCATACCAGAAAGAAAAGGAAAAAGAAAAAGACCGACTAATCCTAATAAACTTCAATTCAGACATCAGGAAAAGAATTCCAATCCCTTCGTCAATTCCAAGAATTACCTAATATCGCATACACGCGTAGTACCGTCGGGTGGTATCAAGGAAGTGCCTATTTAATCTTGACAGGTATTAATCATTCTCCTATCTCGGTTTCACCTGAAAAAATGGATTTTGTGGATGAGGATGTCGTAGTAACGATATTTTTAGCTTTACTTAATCTTAGCTGGGCGAAGAATCCTGAGTCTCTACGGGAACCACTTCAACGTGCTATGGCTGCTTTGTTGGTTCTTATTGCTTGGGCTAGTTCTGCTTGGTATGTGAGAAGGGGGGTTAGATCTAGTGGGATTCTTACGGGTGTTGCTGGTTTACTTCAGGCTTGGGCAGCTCTTCATTGAAGGGTTAGAAAGTGTATACCTATGCACTACTATAGTATAGTACAGTAGTGGATGAGGTGCTTCAGGAAATTTCCGAACGGGTTGGATATACTCACTGAAGTACTACTAGTAGTATTTCAATAGATTTTGAATTCTTCGTTCTTATTTCATTGTAGATGAGTCGTAATTCGATTCGTAATTAAGATTTAGACTCCTGAATTGAGAGACTGTCTACCTATACCAAGGTACTCACTACTAGTGGTAGTCCGTTAATTAAGAACTTTCTAACTTCATATTAATGGGAAATGTGACCCATTGGAAAAGCGCTGAATATTTGAATTTAAGCCCAAATAGCACACCCTAAAAGTACCCATCATAACAATAATTCCGCAGAGAAGGATTCTCTTTTCCGCTACATCGCCCGTGAACATTCCATGAACTACTATACTATCTATCTCTAAACCTGCTGCTGGGTACTATTTCACAACCAAACTCAATAATAACATCCCGAATCCTTTTAACCACATTTCTACTAGTTCTACTCTGATAGACACGCCAAGATAAAATAATGACGTGCTATGGATCCATGCGCTGGCTCCAATTGAATATTCCCGAGGCATCATGAACTATGTATGGTACTTTTTACTGGTAAGGCTGGAATAACTCAATTCGTGACTGTCAGGGCGGTGCCACGTGTGTACTTGGTACTAGTGGAGGTTAATACTTAAAAAGTAGACGGCTGCTGTGTTGTGGTTGAAGAATGATTCGTTGATGGTGATGGATTTAGGCGGGTTTGTACTTTTGTCACTGATTTGTAGGTGGGGTTGGGTATGCATGCCCAATAGTTCGAGTTCATTGATTGTTGTGACTGGTATACTATTAGTAGTATGACTCATTCAAGTAGATCATAGATCATTTGATCATTAGTTATTGCTAGCGGGTCCTACTGTAGGCACAACCTTGAATATGATAGTGGATTGAGATACGGTGTAGGACTTTATACTACAGTACCGATCCACGAAGAATGACTTAGAATAAAAAGATAATAGATGTAATATGATAGAGTATTATATACAACGACACTTTCCAAGCTCGACTTGGGAATTAATCAAGAACATCTCCAATGAAATCATCTCCTCAACTCAAGTATAGTCTATGAGGTACAAGCGGGGGGTATATAAAAAAGGGAATGGACGAGCAATAGCCCTGCATAGTCAAAATGAAAATAAACACATTCCAGATGAGAAAATAGAATAGAGACTCGAGAGACAAGGAAAGGCATGATCGGGCGCGAGTAAGTAGTCGCGGTAGAATCCCGAATCGTGAGTCGTGAGTCGTATCATGAGACATTAATCGTTAGTGGCGACTTTATAATTCTTTTTGTTTGCCTTTTTGTCTTTGATATCTTTTTTTTGCGCCGTGTCTATGGTCGTTATCGTAGTCGCTGAAACAATTGCGAGAATAGGCGGGAGGAGAAGACGGATCCTGGCAATTCTGGTTTTTGGAAATCAAGTTCTTGAGACGAGATCTTGGAAGAATCGGAAAAAATTCTTCTTCATCGATTTGGCACCACATGACCCAAGACCGGTTTCCCCTGCCGGAGCTACAGTCATAGGCCCCACGATATCCTCATCGCCCATTTCGGGGAACTTGTTATCGTGAAGGCGAGGAATACGAACTGACTCGGCAGGACTGGGGTTCTGGGTAAGAGTCAGAGCGACGCGATCCTCAGCGCCGAGGTCGGTGAGAAGGGCCTCGTGGGTGGATTTCCAAGCGAGGTTAATCGAGTCCCATTTTGAGACAGTGAGTTTGTAGATGTTTGAGGTTACGCCGTAGTGTTCGCCTGTGCGAACAAGATGTTTTGCGAAGTTGCAGCGGGCCATATCCCAATCAGCTCGGAGTTGATGAAAAGATTCCATATCCCGGGTTTCTGGGGAGTAAGGCTCCGGTACAATGGTGAAGTTTGCATGGCCAAGCTTGTTAGCCCATTCGTCTGAGGGCGAAGAAAGGGTGAAAGGTGCCGGGCTTGCATCTCCAGAAACAGTGCGCGAAGTACTGGCGCGAGGGCGACTCATCGAGGCGAGTGATGGCTTCGAGGAGAGCGGAGGGGATGGTATTCCCATTCCTGCGATCCTAGAGCTAGAGTTGAGACTGCAGCGATGGCTAATTTCGCTAACGTCTGCAACAGAGGGCGATTGGAGGGGTGATTGAACACGAGAGGCGACGGCACTCGTTGGGTCGTCGCCCATGAAGGGAGGCAAGAGTGGGGTCGTAGCTTGCTGCGTGTCGTTGTCATCTTGGCTGAGGCTGTTGGCGTGGACGATATCGATTGGCTGTGCACCTGATTCATTGATGCGCTCCTCAAAGATAGTGCGCGCGGGCGAGGGTGGGATTGAGTCGATCCGACTGATCGGGCTCACAATCGGACTGGCGAGGGCAGATGAAGCGGCCGAGTTGGCGCGGGAGCGAAGGTCATCTGGGTGGACTTCCCGCTCAGGGCTGCCAGATGTTCGTCGCGACTTCCAGCGTGTAGACATAGTTGAGATGTGCGAACCAATGCGCGAGACACCTTTAATCGACATGCTATCCGAGACACGTTTCTCGCGCGTAGGGAGATCCATCCCACTATCGGTCAAATCATAGCTGTCCGACGGGTTCATAGGAAAGTAACTATCATCGGCGGGGGTAGACATCGAGCATTCGAAATGTTCTAGGTGGGGTATTAGTTGAATTTCTTTTGAGTCATCACAGGTGGGGAAGATCTGAAAGGCATTCAGAAGTGTGGACAGAAACGTACGAAAGTATTGATCCTCTAGAGAATCGCGCGCGCATTCTTCCTCTTTCACCCCAGTGAGGTGACTCCGACTCGGGCTATCCATAGAATTTCCTAGACCACCAGAAGAAACCAGAGAAGAAACCGAACTGGAGACCCGATTATGACCGTGACCGGTGGCGGAAAAAAGAGAAATAGCGGGGGAATCCGGAGCGGATGTATTGACACTTAATGGCGAGATGGGTTGTGTGAAACTTGGAGTGTCTGTGGTGTCGAGCGAGTCTCGCGGGTCTGTATAGGAAGATTTACGCATGGCGCAAGAGGCGAGGCCGCAGGGCGTCGCGAGGAGTGGGGATGGAAAAGAGGAACAACCAGCATGGAGGAGCAGGCAGAAGACTCTTATTTGATTTGAGTCACCACGAGGTAGCGGTGAGACGGGGAAAGAAATGGCGAGCACCAGGGCAAAAGAAGCAAGGCCAGCGCACTGGGCAGAGTGGGAGACACGCTGGCTGGGCAGAAAAGAGCCGTTCGTGCACAATCGGCAAACGGGCCGATGCCTAACAGGGGATCCCCGTTGTGCGACGTCGAGGGGAGGGGAGGAAAAGGTAATGAGTGAGGAGGAGAGAGAGAGATGGAGATGAGATGGGAAGAAGAGGAGAAGAGGAGAAAGAGTATAGAGAGAATAGAGTAGAGAAAGAGAGTCAAAGAGAAAGTCCAAAAGAAGGGAACGCTAGACGTTAGTGGATTCTTTGTTTGGGCAAATTTGACTCCGAGAACTTTGGATCGGTCCCAATGCGGTATAGCGGTTACTACTTTGGGATTAGCGGGAATCTATCGAACAGTCTGGAAGTTCCCCTCTTTCACTCGCATTATACATGCTGTACAGAATATAGTACACAGATCTATTGAGGAAATATATTTAATTAGGTATTAGTTATTAGTATAAAGAGATAGAAATGGTTAGTCTAGAATACACACTATATACTCATACTCCTAGTGATGACTGCCACTGTTGAGACAGCTGATTCTGACAGATCGGCAGGCCTAGACCGTGGGTACTCTACTATGATGTCGCCGCTCCACCGCAGAATCCGATTGTTGATGCATCGTCGGTCCGAATGGCTTGCCCTTGACTGACTTACTGTACTCATCAAGTACGGAATTCTACTACTGTTACTACTCATGATAGGTCGCACGGCAGCGCAGCACTCGGTGAGAACCTTAGAAAACGCTGGTCACACCGATTTTCTGGCCTCCGACTGGATCGGAGCTGTACACTGTCTCATTCTCTGTACACTTTACTCTCCGGTACTCTACAGTGCTCTACAATACTCCACGGTACATACTCTCGGTACTCACTCATTCAGTCCGCATACTCTGTAGTGAATACTGACAAACCAAACAACCACTTCTGCATACGTCAGATCCACATGGTCGGGGACTCGGGGAGCTGACTGTGTCATGTGATTGGCTTGACGGGTGAGGCGAAGGGGCCGATGAGATTTCCGTGGATTTTTCACACACACTCAAAGCCACAGACGTTGAAGAGAACCAGAGGATTCATTGACGGATATCGCCTAGTGGACGAATTTGGCGGATTGGCACCGGTAGATATTTGGTACAGTGGCCCAGGCCTCGTCAGCCGTTTTATTTAGTTTCTATTTAACTTCATTAATTTCTATTTTTTCATTTTGACTTTGCCATACTATGTATATACATACTGTGAGTTTGTGTCTTATGAGATCATCCGAGGAATCCATCCAAACTGCTCCATATTCAACTCCTCTTTTGGGCAACTCGGCTCACGACCCTGACCCGATCGCTTCCGTAGCCAATCAGCAGTCCGCCGTGACCGGCAGACCCTTGTATATAGTGGGTCTACAGAATCTGCCTCTGCTCTATCAGTGATTACTGTATACACACATTGGCATTATTCATGCAAACAGTACCATAATTGATAGCCATTATCAACACAATGGTAGGCATTTTGTTACTATGTAGATATTCACTGCATGTCTCAATTCCAGTATTAACAGGGGAGATCTACTAATGTATGCACTAATGTCTGCCAGGTGCTGGGCATGCGAGATCGCTCACCTGAGATATTCCCGTCCAGATCAATGTTAACACCACCGCAAACCCGATGGGTTACATTTAATATAACCCCGCTCTTTGCCTGTTGAGCAACAAATTCAAAGGCAAAAGCATAATAGACAATGGCCAAAAGTACCCCATACTACTATGATATTAGTGGCTTATATCTTTTCATACGATAGTGTATCTTAGAGTGGAAATGGTCGTCGTCGTCTAGACTGTCCCCCATCGCTTATTTGAACAGTACTGCTAGTATGGACCAAGGGCATTGTGTGGATAGGCTTCATGACCCCCTTCGGTAATCCCAATGCCATTTGTAATCTGCTAGGAAATAGATGAACTACACCAACAGATTTTCTAATTAACTTTCTCTTTAGCGTATACTGTACTTCCACATCGTTGAGCAGGACTAACCACTCCCACAGCTAACCCTGTCAATCAACAATACACTTACAAGTGAATTTCGCAGAATATCGAACTACCAGTACTTCAAAATACTCATTAGCAACGTCCATATAGCTAGTCACTCAGAAATATCATACCATTCATAACTCATCCATCTCGTTCCTGTATCAAGATGCCCTCCCAAGGGATACCCCCACTTCCCCGCTTATCCTCGAATGTCAACCAAAGGGCGTGCGGGGGCCGAAAAAAAGTCCAGCTTGAGTTCCTCGATGGTAAAGCCCTCAACTCAGTGACCAAGAGCTCAATTCAATTAAGCCCGTATGATTCAAAGATTTATTTACACATTTATGACTACCGACACAGTCATTTAACATCAACTAAGCAAAAAGTTCTACGAACGACGAAGACAAAACAAACCTTCTCCATCGCCATCGAAAGTTACACCCGCCACCTACAAAATGTCCAAAGACAACGAAGAATCTCACCACATCGTGGCAATCGAAGCAATTCACTGCAAAATCCCATCATTCACCTTACCATCCCCCCACACAAAAGCAATCTACAACTGGACAACCCCGTCGGAACTAGAATCCCGGGTAAAAGACGCAACGATAATAATAACAACAACCATCCGACTAAACGCCGAGATTCTAAATCCACTCAAAACGCCCAAACTGCGCCTCATTGTGATTCTCGCTTCTGGCACGGATTGCGTTGACAAGGATGCTGCGCGGGACAGGGGGATTCCCGTTTGTAATTGTCCGAGTACGAATATCGATAGTGTCAGTGAGCATGCTATTGGACTTTATTTTGCTGTTCGGAGGAAATTGGTTGATATGACTAATTCTGTACGAAATGTGCCTGATTCATTGGATTTTGATACGGAGTGGAAGAGTAGTGGGTCTTTGAAGGGGAAATTGAAGAGTATTGATGGAGGTGCGCCGTTATTGTGCAGTCAGGAGACGATGGGGATTGTGGGGTTTGGGAATTTGGGGAGGAGGATTCGGGGGATTGCGGTTGGATTGGGGATGAATGTTATTATTGCTGAGAGGAAAGGGGAAGAGCGGGTTAGGGAGGGCAGGGTTGGGTTTGAGGATGTTTTGAAGAGATCTACGGTCTTGGTGTTATGTTTGCCTAGAACGCCTGAGACGGAGAAGTTGATTTCTACAGAGGAGTTTCGAATGATGAGGGCCCAGACTGTATTGATAAATGTTGGTCGTGGGGGGATTGTGGATGAGTGGGCTTTGGTTGAGGCGTTGAGGGAGGGGAGGATTTGGGGGGCTGGCTTGGATGTTTATGATCATGAGCCGGTTGGGAGGGGGGATTCTCCTTTACTTGAGAAAGATGCATTGGGATTGAATTGTGTTTTGAGTCCTCATCTTGCTTGGTTTGCTGAGAAGACGTTGGAGAATTTACAGACTGGGGTTAAGAATACGGTTGAGCAGTGGTGTCTTGGAAATACGATTAATAGGGTTGCATGAGGGATGGAGTAAGTTCATCTGTTGTGATTTAAAGAGAAAAAGATAAAATAGAGAGTTAGATGCTTGAATTTCATGGGGTTTATTGATTATATTCAGCAGAGACTTGCAATTAGTTCATGTAATGTAGGTTTGAGTAGAATTGATAGGTGATGTTTGTCGAGCTATGATTGCTCTATATCTTCTCTACAGGATAATTAGACCAAATTTCGTGTTAATGATAATAGATACCGCTAATTTCTTTACGAGCTAGAAATCTTTCCACCTTCAGTATGCACCTAGAGACTGTGGCGTTGTTGCTCAGGCCCTGCGAGCTAACACTTACAAGATCTTCAAATTGTTTATCGCCGAGCCTAAAGAAAACGGCCCGTTTTGGATCCACTCAACGGTTGAGCCCCTTCGGAAATTTCTAATCGGTCTTCGTCCGAAATCGACAAGAATCATTCCCCTCGCTAACTAATGCACGCCCCGCCAAAGGTGTAAGAACTAGTTGAAATTGCGGCATTACTACCAACGAGAGTTCCTATGATATCGGCTGACATTGCCTTGTTTTCTTTCTGTAATTCTAAATGGTTGACAGTATTATTTCTGCTGCCTTGCACATTCCAAGTAGGTGAAATAGAACGGGGAATTTCGATTAAAAATTGCGTGCATGAAGATTTCCGATGTGACTATATCATGCGATGAATATACAGTTACAGCGCGGTGTAAAAATAGACATCACACCACCAACTGAATGAGACAGTGAAGCAGATTACTTTTTGCTAATAGCAGGCATCAAAGCTCCAACCGGGGGTTCGTTCTTCTTCTTGAACTCATCGCACATTTGCTCCATTGTCACCCACTCCACCCCCTCGTGCTTATTGATGTACTCGATGATCCTACAGCATGTAATCGTATTAGACTCTGTCCCTGTCGGTCATACCCGGTCCGTGTCTTACCTTTCATGCATAAGGAGTACATGAGGTCTCCCCGATACATCCGGGTGAATCGTCATAGGAAAGACAAACTCATCGTACTCCCGGTAAAAATAGTCAAAGTGATCCTATATCAAAACTTGTTAAGACGACCATAACAAACCGTATTCAAACCAGGAACTCTCGAATCATTGCAATTCAAAATACTCAGGCGAGACATAAAAACTCACCTTCCAAATATCCTCTACATCACGCGGATTCACCCATCCATGACTATTCGCAGAATTCTTGATAAACATCATCGGCGGAAGATCATCGATATACCAACTTCCCGGAATCTCCACTAATCCAGTCATCTGGCCCCGAACCAACGGCTTCATCCATGTTTCTGCCTTCTGGCTGTAATCAATTTTCGTCCACGAGTCACCGGTTCGTAGCCAGTACATCTGACAATCCTCATGAGACATTGAATGATCGTATTCAATCCCGTACGCAAGTAATTGCTCCACCATCTCAGCACTAGCCTCCCACCACGGTGCAACGACTCCACGAGGCGGCTTACCGCAGAAATCAGTCAGCATTTTGTAAGTTTTGTCGAGGATATCGCGCTGTTGCTCCTCGCTCATACTGGCTGGGTTCTCGTGTGAGTATCCATGAAGTCCGATCTCGTGTCCTGCGTCCCGAACTGCGGCGCATTCTTCTGGGAATGTTTCTAGTGAGTGGCCTGGAATGAACCAGGTTGCTTTGATGTTATGTTTTTCGAACATTTTGAGTAGTCGTGGTGTACCGACGTGTCCAGCCCAAAGTCCTGTTCGAGTCGAAAATCAGCTAAATGTGTAATAGAAACATCGATGTCCAAGCAGTGAATTACCCCTACTGATATCGCTGACGCTGTCTTCGCCGCCGTAGGAGCCAAGCCAACCGGCGACAGCATCTATGTCGACGCCATAGCTAACAAGAACGCGCTTTTTGCCCATTTTTTTTTTTAAATCGGAGGGTAGAGTGTGGAACTGTAGGGTTGCAGCACGATTATTAGATCAAGAGGCTGAATGCGTTCTACTTAATGAGAAAATGTTCGGCAAAAACCCGTCTTGTTAAAAGATGCCCGGGATGGAGAGGGGAAGTTGAGGGGAATTGGCAAGTTGATCCTGTTTATCGCGTATCCCCCATCGTTGTAGCACATCAAAGGTGGGGGTGTGCACCCTTCACCCACGTTTAATCTGGAAGAGCTCTCGGATCTCGTCTCAGATGGAGTTGAGCTATGCCGTGGCACAGTTGAGATACGTGAGGAGCATGGAAAGGTACGAGGTGAGCGGAGAAATTGACATGAAGTGACTTTCATTCAGCAGTGCCCTGGGAGGTCAAACCTGGTGCTTTTTTTAATGAGGACGCTCGATTGATACAATACATTGATACTGCGAATTCGAAGGTTTTGTCGTATTTTTAAGAGTGTTCCGAACCAAAAGACGCTCGTTCTTCATCATGAAAAGTAGCGATAGATGGCGCTTGATATCCAAACGATTGAACATGTTACTCATACATCAACTTTTTGATATGAATTTCCTGATTTAGAGAGCACTCGACCAATACCTCGATGTACCTCAACTTGAAATGCTTCAAACGGATATCTCTCGCCATCAACACTGATATCTCCGTCTTGTTTCCAGGGAGTCATTCGATAAGCAGAGACCTTTCTCATCTCGACATCTTTCAGGTCATGGCATCTTCCCTGTGGAAGTTTTATAATGGCTTCAAGTGCGCCTGCATACCCTATAGTATCATCTACCATCATCATATCCAATGATCCGTCATTAGGAAGGGCATCAGGGAAAAAGTTGGTGTCCTTGGCGACAATGCACATGTTTCCCGCGTAAAAGCTTGCCAACTTCTCTCGGGGCATGATCTCCCAATCTTGGGGTATATCATCTAGCACGGTACCATATTGGAGCGGTAAACTAGAAGATGATCCGTACCGGGTTCTCCTCGGATGCTTTTCAATCTTGCGTTTCTCATCTCCTGCTGACTTAAAGGCAAGTTGGCATGGATATTTCGTGTTTCGGGCGATAGTCGCTATAACACCATAGATGAAACGATGATCTCCCATCCATCGTAAATGCTCTGTTTTCAGATCCGAGTCTGCTAGTACACCAAGAGACTGAGATAAGAATGATACCGTGTGTCGTTCACCCTGAGTAATTGAGGCCAAATCTAAAGGCATTTCCAGTCCCTTCACGATTCCTAGTGCTGCTAATGAAGGATCATCCGTACCGAACAGATTCCACGCCATTGCATTCCCGGATCCGCAAGGGATCATGGCTACTGCCACACTTGAAAGCGCATTGAGGGCATCTGATCGTCTTGCTAGTCCGTTGAATACCTCATATGGTAACCCATCCCCTGAGCAACACACAATGGCGTCATATGAATCGAGATCGATATTCTCTGCTATCTCGCTGGCATGACCCCTGTGACGCGTTTCTTCTAGATCAACTTCGCAATGAGCAGCTGCGAATATCGGTGCAGCGTATGTGCGAAAGTTTGGCAAGGCTGAGCCGCAGAATGGGTTCACCAGAACCTTCAGTCTTTTGCGTCTTTGCGCGAGACCATATGCACGATCGAGGAGATGATCTTTCCATATGGTAGCTTTCTTTGTTTGTTCCAGGCCAACCGGATATTGCAGGGCATTAAGTGGGCCATCTGTTGTGCTGTCCTTGTCCACATATGTTATAGTCAGACCACTTGGAGAGAGTTGCGCGTTCAATACAGCGTCAAAACTAATGTTTTTGGGCCCAGAGTCTATATTGATAGATTAATGAATGTTGGCACCAATCCCTCATTTTGGACAATCTGCCAGTCGATGGGATAAATAAAGGGAACTCTTGTATGAATGAGTTTAGACATACCTTTGCTAGAAAGCAAGCCGCAACAATATCGATTTGCATTTTCCCCGGATATGCTGTCATCTGCGACCGTAGGCAGTCAGTCAATGTCTTCAACGAGTCAATTTGATATCGATATATGAATCTTTGATATGTGATATATATACCATGAAGAACGAGCGACTCTCTGAGCAGTGTTAACGACCTAGACTCATCTACGCGGAAGGTTTTGTCGATTGTGGGCGGGTCCATCATGGAGGTGCAGCTTGAGGTCCTGCGAGTGGGCGGTGCGAGGATACGTTAAGGATTGCATATACAACCGCTATATAATTGAGCATTAAAGTGTTGATGGCCTTTGAAAGTTATTGGATCGGCGATTGAAAGATAACGTGGAAGGCAATGGGAAAAGTGAGGAGTCGTAAAGGCGAAGGGAGATTTCCGGCCACATTTATAGACACCTCAGGCACCAAATGAACGGATCGTGGATTTTGTAGATCGTTGGGGATGGAAAAGATGCGAGATCATATAAGACAAAATGAGAGTAAAACTTGCTGAGCCTTTCGAGTAGGATTCTATTATTATCGAAGGTTTGAAAATACAGTTTTTTGTCGAAGAGTCACCAGTAGTATGTTGCATCTAAGTACTACTCTCTGAGAGCCACCCCCTGAGCTTAGAGCTTCACGAAATTTGAATACAAGTATATCGCTGAACTGGTCACTATCTAAGTAAGAAAGTGGAATAATGATACAGATTACTAAATTATTTCAGTAATTCAGTATATTCTGAATGGAACCCAGCAAATTGCCGCGACTCGACTATCTTCAACCCATTCCATTCTGCTTTTCTGGCCCTAGGTAACTGCGTACATTCTACCCCGAACCTTTCAAATAATCAAGATACCAAGACAACCTGCCAATGAGATACCTAGAGTGCATCATGTCCATGCGTTTCAAATGGTAGTCCGATGCAGAACACACCCACAGCCACCCATAGAGCAGCACTGGCGTAGATTGGAGCACTAGTGAAACCGGTCTGCGATGATATAATACTTGCCATAAGTCCACCTAGGCGGAGAAGCGCAGCTGCAGTTCCTGTGCCAGTTCCACGGTGAGGAGCCGGGAAGGATTCCGGGGTGAAGGCATACATCACGGCATACTCTGGTTTGTGTTAGTTCACATATATATTGAATCAAGTTGGGTTCACATACCGAAATTAGCTAACAGACTGGTTATGCAAGAGAAGGCCAGACTAGAAGTAGGGTTTTTAACAGTGACATATGCAAATAAGAATACAGCTGTGACTGTCGCTGAGATTCCCATCATCCAACGACGACCGAGACGAGTGTTGACGCCAACTGCTGCGGAGAGTGGACCAACTATCCCAACTGCAGAAGTGATACAATAATTGCGATAGGTCAAATAAAGAGAAGAGTCTTGTGTGAACTTGGTTGCGAGGTATGAGGGAAGGAAATTGAAATAGAGCGGATAGGCAATACCTGGTTGATTCGTGTTAGAAGGACCCAGACCAGGATATGTGTTGAAGACAAACTTACCAACTGTGAGCCAGATTGCCCAGATTATGATTGTCTGCCGTGAGAGCTTTCTAGTCGCGAAAAGTGCTCGATAATGCTCGCCTTTGAAAGCTTGCATGTTTTCTGCTATAATTTGCTTTGTCGACAACTTTTCCGCTTGTCCGGTGTTTTGAGATGCCATTCCCAATCGTGCATCAATTTCACGTAGCATTCCAATTGTTAGAGGCTCAGGTTTCCCATTTTGTCTCGCAACATAATTGACAGCTTCCACGGTTTCCTGGTCTCTCCCTTGGGAGAGGAGATATCTTGGTGTTTCGGGAAGCTTGAAAACGAAGATCCGAATGAAAGTAAAAGCGAGGGCTAATCCGCCTAAAACAATAAGTGTATATCTCCTTCAAGAGATAAGGTCAGCTCAAATCCTGTTGAAGACGAAATTTCACGTACCATCCCATGTTTTCCTGACGGCGACAGGTTTCCGGAGTTGCGTCGGTTGGACATGTAAAGTTGGCAAGGAACACCCAAGCTACAAGTGAGACGATTAACTGGCTTAGATTCCACCAGGCAGACAAAGCCGTGAGGAGATATTGATGGCTGCAATAATTAGTCCTTAATGGTTTTTCTTCTTAGGATTTTCGGAATACTCACCTCCCTGGAACGAATTCCAAGAAAATCATCGAGTCGACAGGTACATTACCACCTGCTGCTGTACCAATAACTGCCCAAAGAGCACTGAATGCAAGGAAATTCAAAGATCCCGCAGCTGCACAGAGAAAAGTACCAGCAATGAGCAGGGTACAATTGAACGCAGGTCGCCGACCGATCAAATCACTTGAAATACCCCAGAAGGTTGCACCTAGGATAAGTCCAACATAGTATGCAACAGAGCTGTAGCTCACTTCTACGATATCGGAAAATTCTTGTTGAATCGGTGGTTGAACACTGCCGATGCCTTGCGATGCGAACTAGTGAAACCCCCTTTAGAACGTGGCACTTTCAGAGGGGTCTTCTATTACTTACGTTGTCAACTATCCATCCGAAACCAGTGACAATGAAGAGCTTCCATTGAAACCTTTAAAATATGAGTCAGCATCTTTCGAACTGGTGGTAAGAGCGTTAAATATACTTTCCCATCCCAATCTCCTCCATGCATTTTCCAACTAACTCTGACTTGAGTCGGTATGCCTGGGTGGTAGCAGAGCCATAGAACTGCTCGATCTCCTCATCGTCAAGAGCTATGACCTTTCCCGTGTCCTCATCTGAAGCACTAATTTGTGGGTTATTTCCCTTTTCTGCAGTTCGAATATCATCCATGTTCTTGGAATGAGTGTTCTTCGAGGTTTGCTGTTCCATCCTGCCCCTCTCGTCGTCTCATATAGTCCTGTGAAGAGCCATACGCTCATATCATACACAGAAGTACAGCCAAGTAAAGCTAACCAATTACACCTTCTTCAGTCGATAGCAAAGGTGGGCGATCTTGATACGAATTGAATGCCGTCTAAACCAACCCCCCACCCTTGGATATCATACTGGAATGACGTTGGCCAATTCTTGTACCGGAGAAAGAGAACTATTTTACGTATGCAAGAATAAGCGTGGTCAGGATAGAAGTAACAGGGAAATTTCATTTTTACAGAAGTATTCAAGTAGCACTGGTCAACCGGCAAAAATACAAACAATACGAGCCCATCCATCAACCCTCGTTCCCATGATATATCACGCGCCAACTACAGCAACAGCTGGACTTGCAACTACTTTATTCTGCACGAATTCCTTTTTGTACTTCTCAGCCCGACCATAACTCTCCTTGTAGGAAGCAGTGACCATATCTTGCACGGTGATCGGAGGGTATTTCGCAGCTTCGCCGGGATCCCGACAATTTGGTAGGCACTCGCAGAGATAGTCTGGATTTCCACTAAAGAAAAAGGGAATCGAGTATCTCTCTTTGCCAGACTTGTTTATAACCCGGTGTGTGTTTGATTTGTATTTATCGTTGGCCATGCGCATGAAAAGGTCACCGAGGTTGATCACGTACGCTCCCGGAACGGGTTTGACCTATACGATGCCCAAAATATTAGCGTAGCTGCTTCCATTCGTAAATGATCACAAGAAACTCACATCAAGCCATTGTCCCGATGGTGTATCTAAAACTTGTAGACCGTCAATTTCATCCTGCAAGAGAAGAGTAACGCATCCGAAATCAGTATGTGCGCCGATCCCACGGTTCAATTTCTCGTCCTCATCTTTTGGTTGCGCTGGATAATGCAAGTATCGCATAGTTGCAACGGCTCCATCAGTCAATGGCTCAAAGAAAGTTGAATCCACGCCCAAAGTGAGCGCTACAACTCCCAACACGTCCTTTGCGAGTTCAAACACGGCGTGGTAATATTCCATAGTCGTTCTCTGAAACTCCTCCTTGTCGGATACAGTTTGTGGCCATTGATTAGGACCACTGTTCAACTTTTTCTCGAGAAAGTATGGATGGTCTTCTGGGATCTCTTCGCCAATGTAGAGGCCCTCCTTGAGTTCAGGACCGGTTCCCACTTCAAGCATTTGTGATCGGAGAAGCTCGTAGCCGCGGTTGAAGGAATTGTTGTCTAAGAAGTTAGCAATGTTGATCGTCTTCGTCGGTGTCTCCGTGGATGGCATTCTCTTCTCACTCTTGTCAATCTGAAGCTTTTCTTCCAGTGGCAGATTGAAGAAGCGCTTGGAGCATTCCATCACGCGTTTCTGCAGCTCCAATGGGACGCGATGGCCAGTGATCTGGAAGAAGCCGTTATAGTGACAGCACTTTCGTACTTCATCAACGAGCTTCGTTTTCGCCTCTGAATCATTGCCGTAAAACGGCGAGAAATCCAGAATGGGGGGTGCGAATGAAGTAATCATTGTGTACTAATTTTGATTGACGATGATATTCTCGTGTACGATTTGTTTGAATGTCAACTTTAGTTATTCAAGTCTGCGTGGTGCTCGAATATATTGACCGGTGTCGCGAGAAGAATGACATCCGTCACCTCGAGAGATCGGACAGAATGCCGAAGGATGAACCATCATCAACGAAGTGAAGTTGGAGACATGATGCTGGAACGAGGGTGGGGGTACTGTCAAAGATGGGGTTGATAGTAGGTTAATTCCCTTTGTTCGATAAGATGATCTGCGGGGAAGATTGTCGCGCGACAGGGGTTGCTATGTAGACTGTAATAAAAAGGCCATGGTACTTGGGTATTACAAGCCTCGAACAAAATAGTGTATCTTATGTAGACTCTGTAGATATCCATGAATGGGGTAGAGGCATCGGGTAGTACACGAAGGGAATGCAAGGGGCGTTTAAAAAGCATGCAAACGGTCCGCTGAAAAGCGCGTTTGGTGTCCTTGTTAAAATATCTTATCACAATTGAATTAATGGCCATGGAACTGAAGACGACCGTAACGAATAAAATACCTACTGAAGAAGCTGGGGTAGGGCAAACTTCTGTATATACAGACCATGAGGCAGACAAGTCATACCGTAAGAAGGTTGATTTCTGGGTTCTACCGCTGTTGTGCATGGTGATTATTCAATTCTTGTTGTTCGAATGTATAGACTAACGCATTACAGATGTATTTCTTTGATTGCATGGATCGAGTATGTCATAACCTTGTTTGGCTTTATACTAGCATGACACTGAGCTAAAGAAACCAGAGCAATCTCGCCAATGCAAAGACCGATGGAATCGATAAAGACCTGAACTTTCAAGGCAATGATTACTCGCTGATCATTCTGCTGTTTTATATTCCCTTCGGACTTTTTGATCTGCCATGGAACTTATTGATCAAACGTTACTCTGGGCGATTAATGCTCTCTTTCAGTGAGTTACTTCGAGTCTTCAAAACTGCAGTAAAAGATCTAATTGCGTTTGTGAAGTGTCTGTTGTTTGGGGTATCCTAGCTTTGTGTCAATGCGCCGCGAAAGACTTCGGGTCTCTACTCGCAATCAGAGTCATACTAGGTGTATTCGAAGCAGGTTTCTTCGCCGGAGCGACATATTATCTTACGACCTTCTATACACGGGGCGAGATGGGATTTCGACTTGCTATCATACAGTCATTCGCCGTGCTAGCCTCCGCATTTAGCGGCTTGATATCCTTCGGCGTATTTCAAATAGATAGCCCCAAAGTACATGGCTGGCAATGGCTTTTCATTATCGAAGGGGCAATGACTTTGCTTACCGGACTCTTGGGATTCGCTATGCTTCCAGACTCGCCACAGACAGCTTGGTTTTTGACTGACCGCGAGAAAGATGCAGCATTATCTCGTCTGTTACGCGATTCATCATCAGAAGTTGAGACAAGCTTTAATATCAAAGATTGTTTTCGATCGTGGAACGACTGGAAGTTTCCTATTTGGTGCATTATAACCTTCACGTACCCCGTTGCCTATGCTACAGCTATGAACTTCTTCCCACTGGTATGTAGTATTTCCTTATCGCAATCGAGAATCGAAACTAATTGTTTCAGATTGTCCAACGCCTCGGCTACAGCGTTGTAAAGACAAACCTGTGGACTGTAGCGCCGAATCTCGTCGGTGCGGTAGTTTTACTGTGTGTTGCTAAATCCTCTGACTATTGTCGTGAGCGGACATTTCACATTGTTTTCTCTTTGTCTCTTTCGCTTGTTGGAATGATTATACTCGCCGCCATTGATGTCCTGCGTAATAAGGGCGTCGCGTATTTTGCCTGTTTCCTTATGGCGGCGGGTGCATACATTCCATCCTGTTTGGTACATGCGTGGCACAATAATAATAATGTTCACGAAAACTCTCGCGCTGCTAATACTGGGTTCTTTGTTGGTTTGGGTAACCTGGCGGGAGTTTTGAGTGCAGCTACCTTTCGAACTGAATATGCTCCTAAGTCAGTTTTACTATCTTCATTCTGATAGGGGGAAACAGCTAACATAGTTGAACAGGTATATTCCTACTCTCGTGGCTACTTGCTGTTGCAATGCCGTGTGTATCGTGTTTGTGACAGGACTCGGCCTATGGATGCGCGCTCAAAATCGTCGACGAGATCGAAAACAGGGTATTAATTCTGGTGACAATCGATTAGACACAAGCCAGTTTAAAGATGGGGAAGATAGTGCGGAATGGCGATATTTTCTTTAGTCAATTTGTACACTATGATGGTATTGTGGCCGGATACTTCAATCTATCTACTTCCAGGCAAGAAGAGTACTTAGTTAAAACATACACTCCGCATCCTCAAATACTCCTCGTCGTTGAAACTGTTGTTATTGGTCACTTGAGCTGTAATGACCCGAGCAACAGGATACACTAGGGTTACAATCCTTGCAAATAGACACCAATCATCAGACCGTTCAGCGAATGCTCCCCCGCATCCTTATCAGTGCCATCGGGGTTTACTCCGGCTCTGACATTTATTTTCGAGCTTCCCAGGATGATAAGATCTTCATTACATGTTTCCTCCTATTCTCATTTGAACAAACATGAAAAGTCATGCTTGCCAATATCCCGGTTGTAGCAAAAGCTTCACCCGCGCCGAACATCTTCGCCGCCATGCTCTCAATCATGAACAACCACGCAATGGATTCACATGTGAGCGCTGCTCCGTCCATTTCCAACGCCCTGATCTTTTAGGTGTGGTATTCAATGAACATTGGAAAACAAAAACCTTTAATAATGACGAATCCAGCCCGACACATGGAGCGCCACACGAAGCGAGATGCCGAAGCAGGAGGTCCTGGACTAGGAGTATTGAAGACTCGGAAAAGAACTCGCAGGGCCGGTGATGGGAGCATAGTTGTACGCCCTTCTCAACGAGAAATGCGATCCGCAGGCCGCTCTACGATATCTACCTCGAGCTCGTCGGATCATGAATTGGTAGACGATGACGATCATTTTCTGGAGGAAGCACCTCTATCGCCTCCTGGTTCCGGTACAGACCCGACATCTCTCTCTGTCGATGATACCGATCCCTTCTTGGCACCAATGATGCCTGGGGGTCCTTTTGAGCCTTACGTTGAGCCAGTTCCAGGTCAATTTGACGCTGCTGACGGGTCATTCAACATTGGCCTGGGTGGAATGGGTGATTTCTTCGGCATGGATACAGGTAAATTGCTTTAAAGTTCGTGAATGCTGAACTTGGCTAACAATTCTAGCAACTGATTTCAATCTTCCGTTTGCCGCAACTTCCAATTATAATTGGTTATTCGATGTCGCCTCTCTTGACGATGCCTTTCATCATTTCGACTTTCCACTCGGGTTCGACGCTGGACCATTCCCTGATGCGATGGAATCTGAGTATAGTCAGGTTGTGGACAAATATGACGGACCTTCTGCATTGCTTGAAGTTGCTTCAACGATGAACAAGTCTAGGGCAACAGCAGATCCTCCAATCACGCCCGATACCCCAGATCTAATCGGTATGGATTGGATGTCTGGATCATCGTATTTGGGGCCTCATCCTTCCCCCCGTCTGCCACAACTTTCCGAGAATGCCTGCCAGAGAGTTTTCTCATTAGTACGGCAAACTCGTCCAACAGGTATTGATGGCCAGCCGATGGCACTCGACTCACACCTGCTTTCTCTGCCTGCATTGCAAAGCTACTGTGATTTTTTCTTCGCTCGCTTCAATGTAACATATCCACTTGTGCATCAGGCGACCTTTGATCCTGAACTTGTTGATCCGGTCTTCCTTGCCGCAGTCTTATTCATGGGCGCTACATACAGTACACGTGAGGCACACCAACTAGCCGTTGGTATCCATGATAATCTACGGAATCAACTTCTCTGCCATCAAGACTTTTCCCCACAGCCAGAGCTTTGGGTCTTACAGACGATGCTTCTCATCGATTGTTTTGGCAAAATGAGAGCAGGGCCCAAGCAAAGAGAGCGAGCTCAATTATTCCACTGCGTGTTGATCAAGCTGATTCGTCGAAGCACCTGTTGCAACATTCAGGACTCTACGAACCTAGTAAGAGGGGAAGATCTAGATTATACGTGGCGATATGCAATGCTAGAAGAGCAAAAGAAACGACTTGCAATGCTTTGTTTTATGTGGGATACTCAGCACGCCGTCCTTTTTTCCCAGTCTCTTTGCATGTCTGCATTTGAGATCAGGTCTTCATTACCATGTGGCGCTGCTATATGGGAAGCTACAACCGCCCAGGAATGGGCGCATTTAGCTCTCCGTGAGACGACACGACCGTTCCTTGCAGTTCTCAAAGGATATATTACGCCTAGTGCAGTCTCTAGACCCCGAGATCTAAATGTATTTGCCCGTACGGTCATTCTCCATGGTTTAATGTCAGTTTCTGCGGACCTCAAACGTCGTGATCAGACAACACTCCGATCAGAAACGCCCGAACGCGTTGGAGCATGGACTCCACGTATGAGTCGATCCTACGATCTGTGGAAGGTGGACTTTGACGCAGATTGTTTGAGTATGAAACTAGCTCAGACAGCCGACCCGCAAAAGTTCACCGGCTTAAAAATGGCAGCTCATGCTCTCTATCATGCCTCTTGCCTAGCATTGAACGTTGAGATATTAGATTTGCAGATCGTCGCCGGTGCAAAACAGATACTAGGGAGAAATATTACACCAACGGACTACTCGCGATCACAGCGGAAGATTTTTCAGTGGCTCCATGGCGATTCCAGTTCTTCTTCCATTGCTGCTCGTCATGCATCATATCTCTTGCAAGATGCAGTTTTGAGTCTACACGACTGGGACCATACGGATGCATTTCACTTCCCCTGGTGCTTGTATCTTGCTACATTAGCCTGTTGGGTCTTTCATCGTGGAATGGATCTTTCACCGTCCGAAAGCCGGATCAATACGGACCTCTCTTCGCTGATTGTGATGATGACAAACTGTCCAAGTGCTACAGAGTTGACAGCATTATCTGGGAAATATGATCCTAAGCCACTAGCAGCTGCAATGGCGCAGCAACTAGCAACTGTTAGATGGGCTGTTGTCCACGATGCTATGAAAGTTCTAGTTGGACTTTCTTGATATCTCGAACTTAGAAATTTGCATATGCTGTGTCTATTGCTGAACTATGATGTTTCGATTTGACCAAGTCTCGTCCTATGGGTAATAACATGTTTGCTAAGTAGTTGTTTGCTGTTCAGGTTATCTTCAAGCTGAAATTCAACGATTGTGTACTATATGTATTTCCGATGACCTTTAACCGTGAAAAGCATAGTCCGTGTATCCCTTCTCTGCCGGGTCAGCTCCGTAGAAAGTAGTCCGATCGTATGGATTCAAGGGCAATCCCTCCTTGAGACGCCGTGGCAGATCTGGATTAGCGATGAACCACCGACCAAAGACAACTGCGTCCGCTCCATCTGTCACTATTTTGGGACCAGCATTTTCGGCATTGAAGTTTCCAGCTGCCAGAAATGCAATGCCCCCCTTTTTCAAAACCGGTCGAAACACATCCAATGAAGGCTTTTCAAGGGCCAGCGATCCAATTTTTGCTTCCTCGTCAAGCACTTCATCGAAGCGAGGTTCGACCATATGAACATAGGATGGACGTGACTCAGCTGGAAGATTGGCAATCAATGAGCACAGTGCGGACCAGTGAACATTGGGATTGGAATCCCGAGTGTCTTGAAAATAATTATATGGCGAAAGCCTGATCCCCACGCGGTCTGAGCCAATGGCATCGGCTACTGCCTTGAGAACTTCAAGAACAATGCGGGAACGGTTCTCAACGGAACCACCATATTCGTCTGTTCGATTGTTGACGTTGTCGTGAAGGAATTGGTCCAGGAGGTATCCGTTGGCTCCTATGGATTGGTATTGCTTTAGTGCCTTTTTCAGCCCACAACTTCATTTAGGACTTACCGTGAACTTCAACGCCGTCAAAACCGGCTTCTCTGGCTTGTTTTGCTGCTGCGGCATATTCCTTCACGGTGTCTTGGATCTCTTCGATGGACATAGGCCGTGGCGGGAGGGCTGCATACTCCGTGCCATCCAATCCATTTCCACTGATCGGTATATCGCTGGAGCTAAGCGCCTGCTTTCCATCAATGAAAGACGGCACCGTGGCACGGCCAACGTGCCATAATTGACAGTAGATATAGGCGCCCTTTGCGTGTACGGCGTCGGTGACTTTTTTCCAGCCGGCAATTTGAGAATCTGTGAAAATACCAGGAACTCCAGGGTATCCAGCTGCCTAAAAAAAGGGTTGAAGGTGAGTATTTCATCTGAAAGGATAGAATGAAACCAAACGCACATATCTGCTTATTGGAGTTGCCTCCGTGAGCATAAATCCACCTGCTGAGGCACGTTGAGAATAGTATTCGACATTCAAGTCATTTGGAACAAAGACACCGTCCGATTCCTTCGTCGAGCGCATACGCGTGCAGGGTGCTTGAACCACTCTGTGACTCAATGACAGAGCACCCAGACGCAGTGGCTGGAAAAGAGGTCCTATTATATCAACTGAGCCCATTATGATTGCAGTTGAAAGAAATAGATTCAAATTGTTCCAAGGTTGTTGAGGTCTTTCTGGATACTCACCATTTCATTATATAGCTGATTTTACAACTGAAGTTCCCCACATTCGCGTAACGAGAGTGGGATGATGGTGGGATAAATTGAATTCAAATCAAATGCAAGTTGTCGGCTTGCATTTTCTGATTGTAAAGTTGTGGTAGTTTACCCCCACTGTAATACCCAACGGTAGTATGCCTTCCCATGCCCCCCCCCACCACCCCC
>Ga0102593_1000797_pt1 | contig 41739 bp, 42 predicted proteins | sample AraplaCol_mMS_r2_2_FD_76862 | JGI IMG/M metagenome (GOLD analysis project Ga0102593, IMG submission 76862) | Arabidopsis root microbial communities from North Carolina, USA - plate scrape MF_Col_mMS_r2 (SPADES assembly) (version 2) | ecosystem: Host-associated > Plants > Roots > Endosphere...
CTTTTTTATTTCTCCCCGCCTGTCGTCCGGGCCCCGATAACGGAGTGGAACAATGGTAACGATCCTGCGGGATGATGGTGCGGAAATCTACGAGACCAAGGGCGGGATATCGGTCACGCGGCAGCGGCGTGCGATCCCCTACGGCGACGCGGTCTCTTCCTATATCGACAAGCTCGATGAGCGCCGCGGTGCGGTGTTCTCGTCGAACTACGAATATCCGGGCCGTTATACGCGCTGGGATACCGCCGTCGTCGATCCGCCGCTCGGCATCTCCTCCTTCGGGCGCGATGTCTGGATCGAGGCCTATAACGAGCGCGGCGAGGTGCTTCTCGGCTTCGTGACCGAGCGGCTGAAGACGGTCTCCGACCTCGTGCTCGGCGCTTCCTCCGCCCGGCGCCTCGACCTTTCCGTCAAGACGCCGGACCGGGTGTTCACCGAGGAAGAGCGCTCGAAGATGCCGACGGTCTTCACCGTGCTGCGCGCCGTTACCGACCTCTTCTATTCGCACGCGGATGCGAGCCTCGGGCTCTACGGCGCCTTCGGCTACGACATCGCCTTCCAGTTCGACGCAATCGATCTGAAGTTGACGCGGCCCTCCGACCAGCGCGACATGGTGCTTTACCTGCCCGACGAGATCCTCGTCGTCGACAATTACGCCGCCAAGGCCTGGATCGACCGTTACGATTTCGAAAAGGGCGGCGTGACGACCGAGGGCAAGGCGCAGGATATTGCGCCGGAGCCTTTCAAGCACACGGATGCCATTCCGCCGAAGAGCGATCACCGGCCGGGCGAATATGCCGAGCTCGTCACCAAGGCGAAGGAAAGTTTCCGCAAGGGCGACCTCTTCGAAGTCGTGCCGGGGCAGAAATTCATGGAGCGCTGCGACAGCAAGCCTTCCGACATTTCCAGGCGGCTGAAGGCGATCAACCCGTCGCCCTATTCCTTCTTCATCAATCTCGGCAGCCAGGAATATCTGGTCGGCGCATCGCCCGAAATGTTCGTGCGCGTGTCCGGCCGCCGCATCGAGACCTGCCCGATTTCGGGCACGATCAAACGCGGCGACGATCCGATCGCCGACAGCGAGCAGATCCTGAAGCTTTTGAATTCCAAGAAGGACGAATCCGAGCTGACCATGTGCTCCGACGTCGATCGCAACGACAAGAGCCGCGTCTGCGAACCCGGCTCGGTCAAGGTGATTGGCCGCCGGCAGATCGAGATGTATTCGCGCCTGATCCATACGGTCGACCACATCGAAGGGCGGCTGCGCGACGATATGGATGCCTTCGACGGTTTCCTCAGCCACGCCTGGGCCGTCACCGTCACTGGCGCGCCGAAGCTCTGGGCGATGCGCTTCATCGAGAGCCATGAAAAGAGCCCGCGCGCATGGTATGGTGGGGCGATCGGCATGGTCGGCTTCAACGGCGATATGAATACCGGTTTGACGCTACGCACCGTGCGCATCAAGGACGGCATCGCCGAGGTGCGCGCCGGCGCGACGCTGCTCAACGATTCCATTCCAGAGGAAGAAGAAGCCGAAACAGAATTGAAGGCCTCCGCCATGCTTTCCGCCATCCGCGATGCCAAAACGGGCAATTCCGGCAAGATCCAGCGCGACGTCGCAAGCGTCGGCAAGGGTGTCAGCATCCTGTTGATCGATCATGAGGACAGCTTCGTTCACACGCTCGCCAACTATTTCCGCCAGACCGGGGCGACGGTTTCGACCGTGCGCACGCCGGTGCCGGACGAGATCTTCGACCGGCTGAATCCTGACCTCGTCGTGCTGTCGCCGGGACCCGGAACGCCCAAGGATTTCGACTGCAAGGCGACGATCAAGAAGGCGCGGGCGCGCAACCTGCCGATCTTCGGCGTCTGCCTCGGCCTGCAGGCGCTCGCCGAAGCCTATGGCGGGGAACTGCGCCATCTGGCCCTGCCGATGCACGGCAAGCCGTCGCGCATCCGCGTGCTGGAGCCGGGCATCGTCTTCTCCGGCCTGTCGAAGGAAGTGACGGTCGGCCGTTATCACTCGATCTTCGCCGATCCTTCGACGCTGCCGCGCGAGTTCATCATCACGGCGGAAAGCGAAGACGGTACGATCATGGGCATCGAACATGAGAAGGAGCCGATCGCCGCAGTGCAGTTCCATCCGGAATCGATCATGACGCTCGGCGGCGATGCCGGTATGCGGATGATCGAAAATGTCGTGGCGCATCTGGCCCGCAAGGCGAAGACGAAGGCTGCTTGATGGCTATCCGCCCCGCCCTTCCTTGTCACGGGAAGGGCGGGCGGCCATTCAGCGGTTGACTTTATCGTGCAAATCAGAACATTTCAGGAACGATTAACCGGGAATTATCGCCGTGGCCAATGCTGAAAAGTTCATCGTGCTCCCTTACCGCAAGAACCGCGGCAATCTTGTGCCCGGCGAAATGCGCCAGGCGTCGAACTCCGTCAGCGCTGAAAAGATCGCCTCGGCGATGGCTGAGCGGTTCGTCGGCGTGGCGGCCTATGCCGTGATCGTCGACGAAGAAACCGGCGACATGTCCTCACCGCGACTGCTCGCCCGATATGGCGAGATTGCTGATCTCAACGCCGCCTGAGTCGCCGTTTTCGCTGTGGAAACGTCGCTCTACCTGCCGGTCAAAACTTTCCTCGAAGCGGCCGGTTATGTCGTGAAGGGCGAGGTCGCCGGATGCGATCTCGTCGGCTTGAGCGAGGGCGAGCCGCCGGTCGTGGTGGTCTGCGAACTGAAACTTTCCTTCAACCTCGAACTGCTTCTCCAGGCAGTCGACCGCGCCGCCATCAGCGATGAAGTCTGGATCGCGGCCCGCGTTTCGGCCAAGGGGCGTGGGCGGGAGGCCGATAAACGTTACCGCGACCTCTGTCGACGGCTCGGCATCGGCATGCTCGGCGTCTCCGACGGCGGTGAGGTCAGCGTCATCGTCAGTTCCGTCTCGCCGATGCCGCGCACCAATCCGAAGCGGCGCACGCGCCTCGTCAAGGAGCATCAGCGCCGCCGCGGCGATCCTGCCGTTGGCGGCGGCTCGCGGGCGCCGATCATGACCGCCTACCGTCAGCAGGCGCTGCTTTGCGCTTCGGCACTCGATCGGGGAATCGTAAGGCCTCGAGATATGAAGGCGCTGACGTCAAAGGCCGGTCCGATCCTGCGCGACAACGTCTATGGATGGTTCGAGCGCCAGGAAAAGGGCGTCTACGCGCTGACGCCGGCAGGGCAGGCCGCTCTCCTGCGCTGGCCGCAGGCTGACCTTTCCTACCCGATCGGCTGAGTCGCGCCGCAAGGCAGCTTTCCGGCGAGGGGCGGCAACGCCTGTGAACGGAGTGGCATTCTCCTTTGACAAATCCATCATCATCGCCCATATCACCCTCAACTGGGCCGCCTGCGCGACATTCGCGTGGGCGGTTTTGCGTTTCAATGGCTTGGACCCTGCAATTCATTCGCAACCGCAGGAGGACGATATGAGTGACAACGGCGATCTTACGGTTAGGACGCTGGCGATGTGGGGCATTCCGCTGTCGCTCGGCGTCATGGGCCTGAAGATGGTGGCTTGGTGGGTCACCGGATCGGTGGCGCTGCTGTCGGACGGGCTCGAATCGACGGTCAACGTCGTTGCCGCCTTCATCGCCTTTTTCGTCATTCGCTATGCGCAGAAGCCGGCCGATCACGACCATCCCTTCGGCCATCACAAGGCGGAATATCTGTCGGCGGTCACCGAGGGCGTACTGATCGTGGTCGCCGCACTCCTGATCGTCAACGAGGCGATCGGCTACCTCGCCGAGCCCCGCATGCTCGATGCGCCGGTGCTCGGGCTTGCGATCAATTTCGCGGCCGGTGTCATCAATGCGGTCTGGGCGCGGCTGCTGATCCGGACCGGGCGCAAACATCGCTCGGCCGCACTTGCCGCGGACGGGCAGCATATCTTGTCGGATGTGGTGACCTCCGTCGGCGTGCTCGCCGGCCTGCTGCTGGCGCTGGCGACCGGTTATGCGATCTTCGATCCGGTGCTTGCCATTCTGGTTGCCGTCAACATCATCTACCAGGGCTGGAAGGTGATCTCGCAATCGATCGGAGGGCTGATGGACCAGGCCGTTGAGCCGCGCGAGGAGGAGGCGATCAAGCAGGCGATCGCCACCCATGCGTCAGGCTCGATCGGCGTACACGACCTGAAGACCAGGCGGGCCGGCGCCGTCACCTTCATCGATTTTCACATGGTGGTTCCCGGCACTATGTCGGTGCGGCAGGCGCATGATATATGCGACCGCCTTGAGGATGCCATCAGTGCGGTGCACGAGGGCGCCAAAATAGCCATTCACGTGGAGCCGGAGGGCGAAAAGGCCCATGGAATCCGCGTCAAAGTCGTCAAGGAGGCATGATGCCGAATACCGATGTTTCCAGCCTTTCGATGCTGGGCCAGCAAACCGAAACCGCACAATCGCCGGAGCAGGCAGTGCTTGAAAAAGTGCCGTCCAACCATGCCGGCACCGATTACGTCGTGCGCTTCACCGCGCCGGAATTCACTTCGCTCTGCCCGATGACCGGACAGCCGGATTTCGCCCATATCGTCATCGATTACATTCCGGGCGAATGGCTGGTGGAATCGAAGTCGCTGAAGCTCTTCCTGCATTCCTTCCGCAATCACGGCGCTTTCCACGAGGATTGCTCGATCTACATCGCCAAGCGCATCGTCGAGCTGCTTGATCCCAAGTGGCTGAGGATCGGCGCCTACTGGTATCCGCGCGGCGGCATTCCGATCGACGTCTTCTGGCAGACCGGCAAGCCGCCGGAAGGTGTGTGGCTGCCGGAGCAGGGCGTCGCCACCTATCGCGGACGTGGGTGAGCCGCGGTCGGGCGCAGCCCGAGCAATCGATCCAGTGAATCGATTGCAGCGGCGAACGCCCTGAGCCCAAGCGAAGGGCCGGGATACGGTGCGGCAATCGAATACCAATTGCCACCCATCCTTGTCGGTTGAACCTCAAACATTCGTAACGTCGTCACTAGACGAGTCATCGCTGTAATCGTCGCCGTCGTCATAATCGGCCTGCTGCACATTGTCGTTGTCGTTATTATCGGCCGCATTGTCGGACGCCTGGCCAGTGTCGTCATTGCCATAATAATTGTTGATGACGGTTTCCTCGGTAGGCGCGCTGGCATTGCCGAAAGGGTTGGCGCCGAAGGGCGAGCCCCAGCCGAGCGAGGACATGTGATTGCCGAAGATGCCGCTCAGCGAATTGGCAAGCAGCATGCCGCCGGCAACGCCGGCTGCCGTGCCGAGCGCGCCGCGCAGGAAGCTGCCGCCGGCGGACGGCGCATAGGCCTGCTGGCTCCAGGGGCCGGTTGGTTGTTGCTGCTGCGGCTGGCGGCCATCGCGGTCGTAGCCGCGGGAATCGTCGTAGGCGCGGGACTGCTGACCCCAGGGACCGTGATTGGAAGGGACGGGTGCCGGCTGCTGCGTCTGGGTGTTGCCGAAGATCGAGCTCAGGAAGCCGCCGCCCTGTTCGGCCTGGCGGTGCTCACTCGCGCCGGCTTCCAGCTGGCGGACATGCTCTTCGAGTTCCTTGATATGATTGGCGGCCGCTTCCAGTCCCTTTTCCTGAACGATGACGGCCTGGGCGAGATAATAGGTGGCGGAGGGCTGTTCGCGCGTTGCCTGGTCGATCAGGGCCTCGGCGTCGCCGTCGCGCGGCTGGGCCGCTGCTGTGCGCACACGGTCGAAGAGGGCGGTCAGCAATTGGCGTTCTTCGGGTGACATGTCTGCCTCCTGTTGGTCCGAAGCGCTCTCGTATCCGACCGGACGCGTAAAGCGCTCCATGGTTTTTCGGTGCAGCTATCGCTGCGTGAGGTTGAGGTAGGAACCGATTCAGGCTTTTCAAAGCCTTTCACCGTTACATTTCAGTAAGGCTTGCAGAACGGCCCGCGGCTTCTTAAGGATATCTCCATCGCTTCGGTGCCTTGTGTTTTTCCCACATTGTTTTAGGCATTGAGTCGCACTATGTGCGGGGAAGCCGAATTCATCTCCAAGAGGTTCGAATGAACGACGAAGACCAGGACGACAAGACGAAGGAACTGCCGCTCGGCAAGGAAACGGAGGCGAATCTTTTCAAGTCGCGTTCGATCTTCATCTACGGACCGATCAATCAGGAATTGGCGCAGAAGGTCTGCTCGCAGCTTGTGGCGCTTGCCGCGGCCAGCGACGAAGACATCCGCATCTATGTGAATTCGCCCGGCGGTCACGTCGAATCCGGCGATTCCATTCATGACATGATCAAGTTCATCAAGCCGAAGGTCTGGATGATCGGCACGGGCTGGGTCGCCTCCGCCGGCGCGCTGATATATGTCGCCGCTCCGAAGGAGCAGCGCCTGTGCCTGCCGAACACCCGCTTCCTGCTGCACCAACCCTCGGGCGGCACGCGCGGCATGGCATCCGACATCGAGATCCAGGCACGGGAGATCATCAAGATGAACGAGCGCCTGAACAAGATCATGGCGGCAGCCACCGGCCAGCCGCTCGAAAAGATCGCCAAGGATACCGATCGCGATTACTGGCTGTCGGCCGAAGAGGCGAAGGACTATGGTCTCGTCTCGCGGATCGTGACGTCGCAGGCCGATATCTGAGTTTTCTCATGTAGTGTTATTGAACGCCCTCGCCTGCAGCAGCAGGCGAGGGCGTTTTGTTTCTGCCGGAAGACACAGGTGCTGAACGGAAGGAGCTGAATTCGGACTTGCGCGGGCGGCAACCGTCATGCTCCATGCGTCATTCCCGCAGTTCGAGTTCCGCCATGCTCAAAGATTTTTCCGTCCAGGCCTTGTTCATGGGGCTGCTGACCGCCTTCGTCGGCTCCGCCAGCTCCTTTGCCGTCGTGCTGCACGGGCTCGAGGCGGTCGGCGCCACGGATGCGCAGGCGGCTTCGGGGCTGATGGCGTTGTCTATCTCCATGGGCATCTGTGCGATCGTGCTCAGTGGGGTGACCCGATTGCCGATCAGCATCGCGTGGTCGACGCCGGGTGCCGCACTGCTCGCAAGCACCGGGGCGATCGAGGGTGGCTTCAATGCGGCGGTCGGCGCATTCCTGATATGCGGCGCGCTGATCGTCGTCGCCGGGCTGTTCAAGCCGCTCGGCCGGGCGGTCGCCGCCATTCCGGCGCCGCTTGCCAATGCGATGCTCTCCGGCGTGCTGATCGGCCTCTGCTTCGCGCCGGTGAAGGCGATCAGCTTCAATCCCGTCCTCGGCCTGCCGATCGTCATCGCCTGGATCGTCGTCGGCGCCTTCAAACGGCTCTGGGCGGTGCCGGCGGCACTCGCGGCCTTCGTGCTGGTGCTCACCTTCGGCGTCGATATTCCGGACGGCTCTCTCAGTTCGCTCGAACAATCGCTGGTGCCGGCGGCTGAAATCGTCCGGCCGGTGTTCAGTCTCGCCGGCCTTGTTTCGATCGCGCTGCCGCTGTTCATCGTCACCATGGCCTCGCAGAACATTCCGGGTATCGCCGTCTTGAAGGTCAACCACTACGATCCGAAGCCCGGTCCGCTCTTTGCCGTCACCGGCTTTTTCTCGCTGCTGTCGGCGCCGTTCGGCGGCCACGCCGTCAATCTGGCGGCGATCACCGCGGCAATGTGCGCCGGACAGGATGCCCACGCGGATCCGAAGCGGCGCTATTGGGCGTCGCTGACCGCCGGCGTCGGGTATGTCATCCTCGGGCTGCTTGCCGGCGCGGTGACGGCTTTCGTCGCGCTTGCGCCTCCGATCCTGATCGAGGCGGTGGCCGGGCTGGCGCTGGTCGGGGCTTTCTCCTCCTCGGCGATGTCGGCCTTCCAGGCGCCGGAGTCGCGCGAGGCGGCGGCGATCACCTTCCTCGTCACCGCCTCAGGCGTTTCCTTCGGCGGCATTTCCGGCGCTTTCTGGGGCCTGATCGCCGGCGGGCTGATGCTGGCGCTGTCGCGGCTGGTGAGCGTTTGGAAAGACCGACGCCAGCCGCGGTAGCGGAATGGCGCTGCGCCTTCGGCGGCCAAAAGCCCGAGCAAGGGCTTGCCAGTTTCCCGGCCCAAGGTTATAAGCGCGGCCATGAAGACCACTGGCGCCAGAATTTCAGACACGATTGCACGCGGCCGCATCGCCCTGCGTGACAATACACGCGCCTTGACCTCGCTTCTTCTCCTCGGCCTTACGCGCGGTTGCCGGGTCCTTTGAGGAGCGCCCGGCGGCCGAAAGCCCGCCCGGCGATTGCTCCTCGCGATTCATTTTCAAAATTGACCTAACGACCGACAAAGGTCCGCATTTGTTTATCGCCAAGCCTGACACGATCGGCTAAGAGCGGGGCAAATGCCGGGACGAGGAGACGATACGATGAATGCAAAGACGCAATTCTCCGAGGGAAAAACGGCCTCCGCAAAAGGCATGCCGGACGCTGCGGTGAAATACCGGGCCTATCCGCAGGTAAACATTCCCGACCGCACCTGGCCGACAAAGACCATCACCAAGGCGCCGGTCTGGTGCTCGGTCGACCTGCGCGACGGCAACCAGGCGCTGGTCGACCCGATGGGCCACGACCGCAAGGCCCGGATGTTCCAACTGCTGCTGGAGATGGGCTTCAAGGAAATCGAGATCGGTTTCCCCTCCGCTTCGCAGACCGATTTCGATTTCGCCCGCTGGTGCGTGGAAGAAGGCAACGTGCCCGCCGACGTCTCCCTGCAGGTGCTGGTCCAATGCCGCCCGGAACTCATCACCCGCACCTTCGAAGCACTGGAAGGCGCAAACCGGCCAATCGTGCATTTTTACAACTCGACCAGCGAGCTACAGCGCCGCGTCGTCTTCGCCAAGGATGTGCAGGGCATCAAGCAGATCGCCGTCGATGCTGCCAAGATGATTACCGACATGGCCGTCAAGGCAGGCGGCGGCTATCGTTTCGAATATTCGCCAGAGAGCTTTACCGGCACGGAACTCGAAGTGGCGCTGGAAATCTGCAATGGCGTCATCGAGGTGGTCAAGCCGACGCCCGATAACAAGCTGATCATCAACCTGCCGTCCACTGTCGAGATGGCGACGCCGAACGTCTATGCCGACCAGATCGAGTGGATGTGCCGCAACCTCGACAATCGCGAGAATCTGATCATCTCCCTGCACCCGCATAACGACCGCGGCACCGGCATCGCCGCTGCCGAACTGGCATTGCTGGCAGGCGCCGACCGTGTCGAAGGCACGCTCTTCGGCAATGGTGAGCGCACCGGCAATGTCGACATGGTGACTATGGCGTTGAACATGTTCACGCAAGGGGTCGATCCCGAGATCGACTGCTCGAACATTGAGCGTATCAAGGAAGTGTTCGAATATTCCAACCAGATGGCGATCGGCGAGCGTCATCCTTACGTCGGCGAGCTGGTCTATACGGCCTTCTCGGGCTCGCATCAGGATGCGATCAACAAGGGTATGAAGGCGGCGCAGGTCGCCAACCACCCCGTCTGGGAAGTGCCGTACCTGCCGATTGATCCGCGTGACGTCGGCCGTTCCTACGAGGCGATCATCCGCATCAACTCGCAGTCCGGCAAGGGCGGCATCGCCTATATTCTGCAGCAGGATTACGGGCTGAACCTGCCGCGCAACCTGCAGGTGGAGTTCCGCGAGGATATCCAGCGCATTACCGACGTCGAGGGCAAGGAGCTTCCTTCAAAGCGGATCTACGACCGTTTCATCGAGCGCTACGTGACGCAGCCCGATGGACGCCTCAAATTCGCCGACCACCACACCTATCCCGATACCGAGCACAAGGGCCAGCGGATCGTGGCGGCCGAGATCACCGACAATGGCGAGATCAAGCGCATCGAAGGGCGCGGCAACGGTCCGATCGACGGCTTCATCAATGCACTGTCGCATTATCTCGGCATCGAGATGTCGGTAGAGGATTATTCTGAGCATTCTCTGCAGCACGGCTCGAACGCGGCGGCGATCTCCTACGTCGAGACCTCCTATCCCGGCGGCAAGCTCTTCGGCGCCGGCATCAATACCAACATCGTCGCGGCATCGCTGGAAGCGATCGTCTCGGCGGCCAACCGCGTGCTCGATGTGAAGGCCGGCAAGGCTTGATCTTCGACGGAATCAGGCCGCGATCGCTTCGGTGCGGCGCGGTCTGATGAGGAGATTGGCTTCGTTGAGTCTTCGGTGAGCGCTAGCCAATGAAAGGCGTGCCATGCGGCTCCCTCATCCGCCCTACGGGCACCTTCTCCCCGAGGGGACAAGAGGGGAGCAAGCTTTCTGCCCTGCCTTCCCACTGCAGACGTTTTAAGAGCGAGAGGTTGCCGCATGTCTCTTCTCCCTTGGGGAGAAGGTGCCGGCAGGCGGATGAGGGGCTGCTGATGTTGATAATCGATTTTGCCATGGTGCCACCTCAGCTCCGCAGGCGGTAATTATTGGCCACGGACGACAGCCGGCATCATATCGCCGCAGCGATCTTCATGGCGAGTTGGCCGAGGGCCGCCTCGGCGGAGGGGCCGGCAAGCACGTAGGAGGTGCCGGCATTGTGCCATGTCACCAGACCGATCTCGTCCTTGATGGTTTCTTTGAAGTCGTCGGTCTCCGGTGGCTGCGCGTCCTTGCGGAAGCAGATGGAGATGACGTCGCCGTCGGCGTTGGAATAGACGAGCTGGCCGACAGGGCGGCTGTCGCCGAGGATGACGCGCGCGCCCTGGAAGGTCCAGGCTTCGGCGCTGAGATCAGGCACGCGGAAGGGCACGCCGATCGCGGTCGTCAGCCAGCTGGAGATTTCCTCGGCCTGCGAGGCGGGCACTTCGACGAGATGGCGAGGCTGGCGGATCAGCAGGCGCTGATAGGCGGTGACGTCGCCCAGCCAGTCGCTGGTATTGGCCGGCGCCGTCGCGGAGGTCGTGGTGGCGATTTCGTCGGCATCCGGGCTGGTGCCGACGAAATAACCGATACCGCAACCGACGGCGAAGAGAATTAGCGCGGCGGCCAGCGCCTGCGGGCCGCTCGGCGCCAGTTTCACCGGCGGGCGCGTGGCGCGCTGCGCGATCGGCGTCTTGGGCGGCTGCGTGCTCTTGATCGAGCGGACGAGGGCGAGAGGCACAGGCTCCTTCAGGATGTCGTCGAGACGGCGGCGGCCGAAATCGGCGCCGTGGCGCAGTTTCTCGTGCAGCCGTCGCGCATTCTCGTCGGTTGCCAGGCGCTGCTCCAGTTCGTGGCGCTGTTCGGGCGAGACCTCGCCATCGAGAAGGGCGGTAAGCTGGGCTTCGAGCGGCAATTTCCTAAGATCGAGCAATTCAGTACCTGTGGATCGGGTGGGTGCCGGAAAGCCCGGCAAAATGCAGCCTTGCGGTCGCGAGTTGCGAGACGACATTTGCCACTGGCGTGCCCATGATGTCGGCCGCCTGCTGGTAGCTGTGGCCTTCGACGTCGACGAGCAGGAACATGCTGCAAAGGCCGTCCGGCATATCGGCGATCATGCGATGAATGGCGTCGGGATCGACTGCAGCCGAGCGCTCGCGCGCGGCGTCGCGAATATCCGTGACGTTGCCGCGGACGGAAGCCTTCGGCTTGCGCTTGCGGCTATCGTCGGTCCATTGCTGGCGAGCGAGCGTGTAGATCCAGCTTTCCAGGCGGCCTTCACCACTCCATTGATGGCCCTTTGCGATGGCGCGCTGACAGACGGCCTGGACGAGTTCGTCGGCCACGGCGGCCTCACCCGCGAGCGTGATCGCGAAGCGGCGAAGGCGGGGCAGAAGGCCGACGAGATCACGCCGGAGATCGATGGTCGTTGCGGGTTGACGCATTGTCTATCCAAGAAGCATTCACAATGGTTTCGCGGACGATGGGTTCGCCTCGGCCGCGAAGCCGGCCTTATCGACGCCGCATGTGCTTTATGAAGCAAGTCTCCTGCACTTCGCAAGCATCCGGCTGTCTTCATCCCCTTTTCTCAAGGGATTTTCGTATTGTGGCCCACAAAACTTGCGTCAATATGTCTTGTAGCCGTTCAAGCTTTGCAGCAGAGCGCGATAGGCCCATGTCCCTTCGCCGCCGCGATCGCGGATTTCGACGAGCTGGACACGGGCGCCCTGGATGTCTCCCTGTTCCACCAGCGCCATGCCCATGTAGGAGCGGACAAGGATGTAGTTCTCATCCGCCTGCAGCGCCTTGCGGTAGTAGGACATGCCGAGTTCCATGCGGCCAGCCTTGCGATTGGCGTAGCCAAGATAGTTCAGGATGCGCGGGTCGTTCTGGTTGCGGGCGAGATTGAGCACGGTAATGGCATTGTCATACTGGCCGGCATAGGCAAATTCGCGGCCGAACTTATAGAGATCGTCGTCGTTGAAGCTGCTCTTCTTCGGGTTGACGCATTCCTTCTTGGCTTTGTCCCAGACCTTGCCGCCGGTGCAGGTCTTGGTCGTCTGGGTCTTCGGCGGCGGATTGGTGTCATCGTTGTTGTCGCCCACCGCGAAAGCAGCTGTGGCGATGCCGAAGGCAAAGCCGGCGGCGAGCGAAAGTCTGGACAGGTGACGGAAGGAAGAAGTCATTGGCGGGCTCCGTTCTGAGGCGATGCGTTGGCCGGATTGTACGCTTACCGCTAAAAATACCAAGAGGGTAAGCGGCCGCCATGGCAATTGCTGCGGCGATGGCCGGGCCTCCTCTGATATCGGTTCAAGTGTTGGAGGAAAAGAGTCCGGAGCCGGCGCTAACGCGCGAAAATATCTGCGCTTTCCGCCATCACGGCATCGCCGGACCGGTTGACGCTGAAGCGTTCGCCGCTGAGTTCCCAGGCGCCGGGAGATCCGTCGATGGAGAAGAGGTTGTAGGCGGCGGGCGGCTTGATGCTGCCCGGTCCTTGCGAGGCGGAGGCGATGCCGACGACGGGCACCGGCTGCACCTGGCCGCGCAGCCAGTGCAGCGTGTTCAGGTGCGTGTGTCCGTGCAACACAAGTTCGGCGCCGCCGGTCGAAATCACCGCGGCGAAGCGGCGGATGCCGATCATCCGCTTGTAGAAGGTCGTGGCGCCGCGGATCGGCGGATGATGGATCATCACGACCCGGAAGAGACCGGCTTCGCCGGCCGCTCGCAGCATGTTGACGGTATCGCGGGCCTGGCGCGCACCGAAAAAGCCGGAGGCGGCAAAGGGAGGGGTGGCGACCGCCGTCGAGCAGCCGACGATCGCGACTTTGTCGCGGATGCGCAGATAGGGAAAAATATGGCGGTCTTCCTGCCATTGCGGCGGGGAGAGATCGCCGCGGACATACTCGTACCAGGCGCGCATCGACTTCTCGTAGGCCCCGGGCACATAGGCGTCGTGATTACCGGGAACCACCGAGGTGTCGGCCGGATCGCCAAGCGCGCGCAGCCAGGCGGCGGCGGCGCGGATCTCGATACCGCTCGCGAGATTGACGAGGTCGCCGGTGACTGCCAGATGATCCGCCTCGTGGGCGCGGATGTCGTCGAGCAACAGATCCAGCGTGCTGCCGAAAAGGTGCTTGCGTCGATTTCGATGCCAGTTCACAAAGCCCGTTATGCGTTTTGAAAACAGCTCCTGGATGGAAAGACGGGGTAACGGCCCGAGGTGGACGTCGGAAATATGCGCGAGCTTGAACATGCTACGAGACATAGACCAGCTTATTGACAAATCAAACACATCCGGCGCGATGAAGGGCTGAAACGGAACGATGGTGGATAAAGAAAAGCGGCCTCTTCATATCAGAACGGCCCTGCGCCTTCTGCATGTCTATTTCTCCTTCGCCCGCGGCATGACGATGGGCGTCAGGGCCGCCTGCTTCGATGCGGAGGGGCGGATTTTTCTGGTGCGCCACAGCTATATCGGCGGCTGGCACATGCCGGGCGGCGGGCTGGAACGCAACGAGACGGTCGAAGAAGCGCTGGCCAAGGAACTGCGCGAAGAGGGCAACCTCAGGATCATCGGCAAACCGCAACTGGTCCAGGTCTATTTCAACACCACGAATACTCGCCGCGACCATGTCGTGTTCTACCGGGCGAATGTCGAGCAGACGGCGCCGCGCCCGCCTGACTGGGAGATCTCCGACAGCGGCTTCTTCCGGCTCGACAGCCTGCCTGAGGGTACGACCAAGGCGACGCATCGCCGCCTTGCCGAGCTTCGAGGCGAGCAGGAGCCCGACCACCGCTGGTGAGGGCTCCACATTTTTTAAGCCGCGGCAAGCTTCGCACGTCCATGCGGGCTGTCGAGATCGAGCGCCGGGCCGACGGGAACGATGCCGGTCGGATTGATGGTCTTGTGGCTGCGGTAATAGTGCTGCTTGATATGCGTCAGGTTCACCGTCTCGGCAATGCCTGGCGTCTGATAGAGATCTCTTAAGTAGCCGGGCAGGTTGCGGTAGTCGGCGATCCGGCGGATGTTGCATTTGAAATGGCCGACATAGACCGGGTCGAAGCGCACCAGCGTCGTGAACAGGCGCCAGTCGGCTTCGGTCTGACGGTTGCCCAGGAGATAGCGGCCTTTGCCAAGACGTTCGTCGAGCATGTCGAGCGTTTCGAACAGCTTGCCGACATTTTCCTCATAGGCTTCCTGCGTGGTGGCAAAGCCCGCCTTGTAGACGCCGTTGTTGACGGTGTCGTAGACGGTGGCGTTCAGCGTGTCGATTTCGGCGCGGAGATCCTCGGGATAAAAATCGGTCTTCGAGCCGGTCAGCCCGTCGAAGGCGCTGTTGAACATGCGGATGATCTCGGCGGATTCGTTGCTGACGATCGTGCCGGTCTTTTTGTCCCACAGAACGGGAACGGTGACGCGGCCGGAATAATGCGGATCGGCCTTGACATAGATCTGCCAGAGCGTGGCTGAACCGAAGAGCTGGTCGCCGGTGGCGCCGTCGCCGACTTTGAATTCCCAGCCATTGTCGAGCATCAGCGGGTCGACGACCGAGACTGAGATCAGCTCCTCCAGCTTCTTCAGCTTGCGGAAGATCAGCGTGCGGTGCGCCCATGGGCAGGCAAGCGAGACATAGAGATGATAACGCCCGGCCTCGGCCTTGAAGCCGCCGCTGCCGGAAGGGCCGGCCTCACCGTCCGATGTCACCCAGTTGCGGAACTGCGAGGGCTGCCGCTTGAACTGGCCCTTGCTCTCCTTCGTGTCGTACCAGACATCATGCCAGACGCCGTCCACCAGCATTCCCATGATCTTCATTTCCTTTGGTTGCGTGTCGGGATCGAAGTTAGCTGAGATAGCGGGGCTTTGCAGGCGGTAAAGGTTGAACAGTGTGTCACGTTGTTTTGGCGCTGCATAATTTCCAGTGCTGTCGTGTGCATTTTGCGTTGGACGGCGGAAATTTTTCCTGCTATCGGCCTTTCACGGTTTTAGGATTCCTGCCTGATGTTCATTGCCAGAAACCCGCGACGACGCTGATGCTCCCGAACGCCCAAGGCGTGTTCGAGACCCATCAATCTGTCCATCCGGTTTCTGCCATCATGTACAAGCACGATCTCGTCTACCTCACCGAAGACGCGTCTCATGACGCCGCCATCGAACATATCAACGAAGAAGCTTTTGGGCCGGGCCGCTTCACGCGGGCGGCAGCGCGCATTCGCGAGCAGGGGCCGCACGATCTGTCGCTCTCCTTCATCTGCACCGATAATGGCGAGACGATCGCTTCCGTGCGCATGACGCCGGTGCTGGCCGGCACGGTGAAGGGCCATCTTCTCGGCCCGCTCGCCGTCCGTCCCTCGCACAAGAATCAGGGCATCGGCCGCGAACTGGTGCGGATCGCGGTGGAGGCGGCCAGACGCAAGGGCTCGGAAGCCGTGATCCTCGTCGGCGATCCGCCCTATTACGGCCCGCTCGGCTTCCAGAAGGTTGCCTACAACGCGCTTTCCTTTCCAGGCCCCGTCGATCCCGGCCGCGTGCTCGTCGTGCCGATCGCCGAGGATGCACACGAGCGGCTGAAGGGCATCATCGCCTGGCACGGATGATTTACAGACGTTTGCGGAGGAAGCTGCGCGTGCGGCCTTCCGGGAAATCCTCAAGCTCGCCGAAAACTTCATAGCCCTGGCGCAGATAAGCGCTGAGAGCCTGCGGGCTGAAGGTGTCGATCCAGGCGCCGCGGCATCCCCGTGCTTTCGCTTCTTCTTCGGCTTTTGCGAGGAGCTTGCCGGCGAGACCGGTGCCGCGCAACGTGTCGGGAATATAGAGCATCTGGGTGAAGAGCCAGCCCCAGGCGGTAAAGCCCGACAGGCCGCCGGTCAGCTTGCCGTCGGTATCGCGGATGAGAACGGCAAGCGGCCGGCGATCGGAGGGGCCGACATCACTCGCGTTGAAGGCGGAGAGCGCATCGGTGATCGCCGCCAGTTCCTCCGGCGAGGGTGAGGCGGTCAGCTCGAATTCCGACATCAGATTACCGCCCCTCGCGCCACCACATGGTTCCGAAGGCCAACAGCAGGATGCCGACGCCGGCAAAACCGGCAAAGAGCGGCAGCGTGTTGATGCCCTTCAAGACCGTCTCGCTGGTCATGCGAATCATCATGCGATCATTGTCGGCGACGCGGACCTGGCCGCGTACCGGCAGGATCGGCGGCACGCTGATCCTGCCGTTTTCGTTGGCGACGCGGGTGACGAGACCCTTGCTTCTCTCGGTGACCGGCTTCAGCACATCGGTCGTCGAGATCATCGCCTTGAATTCCGGTGCGTCGACGGCGCCGATATGGACAAGCGTCGACAGCTTGCCGTTGCGGATTTCGAAGAGGCCGATTTCATCCATCCGCTTCTCGGCCTTGTAGAGCCCCGGTTCGGCCTGGGTGAGCGGCAGGGTTTCGGTCTTGCCCGAGGGGTAACGCACGGTGGCGTTGCCCGGATTGTCGCCGATCGTCTGGCGCGTGACTTCAAGCGTCCGGCCGGCGGCGCGCGCCGTCAGCGCTTCTTCCTCCAGCGCCGGCTCCTTCATCAGCCAATGGGCGATACGGCGATAGAGCGAAACGTTCGGTCCGCCGCCTTCGAAGCCGCGCGCCCAGAGCCAGCCCTGATCGGAAAGCAGCATGGCGACCCGGCCCTGGCCGGCGCGGTTCAGCACCAGCAGCGGGTGGTTGTCGGCACCGAGCATGATCGTCTCGCCCTGCGGCCGATCGACATCGACGCTGCGGAACCAGCGGCCCCAATGCGGCGGATCCTCGCCCGAACCGTCCAGGCCGCGGGTGACGGGATGCTTGCGGCCTTCCTCGGAGAGGCGCGGGTAGAAGGCCTTTTCGATCATCTCTCCGGTGGGCGTTGCCGGCAGGACTGAGGAAAGCGGCGTCAGTGCGATGGAGTCGGGGCCGGCATGCTCGGGACCGGCGGCGATCAGCAGCGCGCCGCCATTGTCGACATATTGGGCGATGTAATCGTAATAAAGCAGCGGCAGCACGCCGCGGTGCTGGTAGCGGTCGAAGATGATCAGGTCGAAATCCTTGATCTTGTCGACGAAGAGTTCGCGCGTCGGGAAGGCGATCAGCGACAGCTCGTTGATCGGTGTGCCGTCCTGCTTTTCCGGCGGCCGCAGGATGGTGAAATGGACAAGATCGACCGAGGCATCGGATTTCAGCAGGTTGCGCCAGGCGCGTTCGCCGGCATGCGGCTCGCCGGAGACGAGAAGGACGCGGAGATTCTGGCGGATGCCGTCGATGACGTGAACGGCGCGATTGTTGGCAGTGGTGACCTCGCCCGGAAGTGCGGCAACGGAAAATTCGAGCACGTTGCTGCCGCCGGCCGGCACCTTGAAGGAGAAGGGCGTATCCTGACCGGGCGTCGCCTGAAGGGTGGCGATCTCGTCACCGTTCAGCTTTACCGTGACTTTGGCCGTGCTGCCGGGGCTCGGGCCGTCGTCGAAGACGCGCAGAACGACCTGCTGCTCCTCATTGACGATGCCGAAGCGCGGCCCCTTGATGACTTCGATGCGGCGATCGAATTCGTTGGCTTTGCCGGTGATGAGGCCATGGATCGGCGCATCGAAACCGAGCGCCTGATTGGCGGCCGGAACATCGTGAACTTCACCATCGGTCAGCATGATGGCGCCGCCGATGCGGGCAGGCGGAACATCGGCGATGTTGGCCGACAGCGCGTCGAACAGGCGCGTCGACGGCACATCGGAATTGACGTCGCCTTCGACATCGACGAAGCGGGGCTCGATCTGGGGGAAGCGGGCGAGCTGCCCCTTCAACGCCGCCAGCGCATCGTCGGTCATCTTGACGCGATCGGGCGTCTGCTGGCTCTGGCTTCGGTCGACGAGAACCGGGACGATCGTCGACAGCTGATCCCTATCCTCCTGCAGCAGCACCGGATTGGCAAGGGCGGTCAGCATGGCGAGTGCTGCCAGCGTTCTGATCCAGGCGCCGCGAATGCCGCGCCAGATCGCGAAGGCGGCGATGATGACGCTGACGGCGGCCAGTGCGGCCAGAACCGGCCAGGGCAGGAAAGGCGAAAAGTCGAAGGTCATCTCACTGTCCTAACCGTTCGAGAAGGTCGGGAACATGGACCTGGTCGGTCTTGTAGTTGCCGGTCAGCATATACATCATGATGTTGACACCGGCACGGTAGGCATATTCGCGCTGCGCTTCATCGGACGGCACGGTCGGCAGCATCGGCACGCCGTTATCGTCGACTGCCCAGGCGCCGGCGAAATCATTGCCGGTGATCAGGATCGGCGAAACGCCGTCGGCCGTCGCAGCCGATTTTTCGGCCGCTTCGCGGCCACCCTGCCGAGCCTCGATCCAAAGCGGGCTGCCGGTGTAACGGCCGGGAAAGCTCGACAGGAGATAGAAGGATTTCGTCAGCACGTGGTCCGATGGCACCGGTTCCAGCGGCGGAATGTCGAGATTGGCGAGGATTGCCTGCAGCCTCTGGCCGTTGGCGCTGATATTGCCGCCATTGTCCAGGGCGCTAATCTGATCGCGCGTATCGAAAAGCACGGTGCCGCCGTTGCGCATATAGGCGTCGATTCGGCTGATCGCCGCCGACGGCGGCATCGGCGCCGTTGCCGAAACCGGCCAGTAGATGATCGGATAGAAGGCGAGTTCGTCTTTGGTGGGGTCGATGCCGACGGGCGGCGCCGGCTCCAGCGTCGTGCGGAACGTCAGGAACTGGGTAAGGCCCTCGAGTCCGCGCTCGGATATCTCGTCCACGTCCCGTTCGCCGGTGACGACATAGGCGAGATGCGTATTGTCGAGCCTCTGGAGAATGAGGTCGTCGCCGGGCTGCGAGTCATCGGCATGAAGCATGCCGGGTTGCACGAGGAAGCCGACACTGACCGCCATGGCGATCATCGCCGCTGTGCGGGCAGCCGGGCGCAATCGTGAGAACGCGCCGTTCATGAAAAGGACGACCAGACTGTCGGCCAGCAGCAGCAGAAAGGCTGCGAGAAAAAGCACGGGCTTTGCCGACCAGCTCTCGCCGCCAATCAGGCCTTCGCGCACGGCATTGGTCCCGGTTGTGTCGAGCGGCGTCAGTTCGGCGTCCTCAGGCAATACGTTCAGGGAGGTGAAACCGTCTTCCGAACCGTAGAGCCCGGGCGGGTTGTCGAAATTCGCCGTCGGTTCGGCTCCGGCCTGTGGAATGAGGGGTCGCGCCGCGCCCGTCTCGGAGACGAGCGTGCCCTTGGCCGTCAGCATCCGGAATGGCGGCAGGGTTTCGGAGACACGCGCATTGCCGCGCGCCTCCGACGTGACGCCGCCCGAGCGCGATATTTGCAGGAGGTGGCGCAGCATGTCGACGAAAGTGCCCGAGATCGGCAGATCGGACCAGGTCGCTTCCGCGGTCACATGAAACAGGACGATCTGTCCGGATGCGAGCTGCTTCATCGTCACCAGCGGCGTGCCGTCAGCCAGGCTCGCCCAGGTGCGTTCGGCAAGATCGGGCGTCGGTTCGGCAAGCACCTGCCGCTTGACGACGACATCAACGGGACGCGCTATGCCGGCGAAAGGCCCGAAACTCGGAAATTCGGGGAGCGACTGCGGCTCGCTCCAGGACAATGTGCCGCCCAGCGCCCGCTCTCCCTGGCGCAGGATGACGGGGATCAGCGGATCATCGGCAGGGGCTGCGGCCATGCGCGGACCGGCAAAACGCAGCAGCATGCCACCATTCGATATCCAGCGCGTCAGCGGTTCGTAGGTTTCTTCAGGCAGACGGCCGATATCGGCCATGATGATGATGGAGGGATTGCTGGCGAGAAGTTTCGGTATGGCGACCGAAAGGTCGGAATCGCTGGGCTGGATCAGATCCGCATAGGGCTGCAGCGCCCGCTGGATATAATAGAGCGGCGAGAGCAGCGGCTGGAACTCATCCCCGCCTTCACCAGACAGCAAGACAACACGGCGGCGCTTGAATGCATCGTCGAGCAGGTGAACGGCGCCGGCCGTTGCGCCGTTGTCGACGCTGACGCGGGCGAAATCGTTGCGCATTTCGAAGGGGGCGGTGATCGAACTTGTCGCCACGCTCTGGCCGGGGCGGAAATCCACCCTGCCGTTGGCAATCGAGCGCCCCTGGGTATCGACCGCATTCAGCGCCACGGATGCGGCGCGCGAACTGTTAAGCCGTGTGACCTTGACGGTCATGGCATCGGCCGCATTGTTGGCCGCGGTGATCGCGACCGTCCGTTCGGCATCGCCCTCGATCAGGCGGAGATCGGCGGGCTGGAGTTCCGCGAGCCTTTGCACCGTCGCGTCGTTGGCCTTGACAGCGGCGCCGTCGGTCAGGAAGGCGAGGGTCCCGGGTTTGACGCCGTTCAACGCCGCGCGCAGCGCCTGGAAGGCGCGCTCGCGGTCCGGCACCAGCGGTCGCGGCTCGGCGGCGCGCAGCTTGTCGCGGGCGGCCGCGGCGGTGCCTGGAACGGCGTTGTTGGTCGGATCGGCGGTGAAGGCGATCGACACCGGCGTGCCGGCGGATTCGGCGTCGTCTATCAACGCGTCGGCCGTCTGGATGCGGCGCTCCCAGTCTGGGGCCGCCGCCCAGCTGTTGTCCACGAAGAGGACGAGCGGGCCGCCTGAGGCGAGCGAACTGGTGCGCGGATTGAAGACCGGATCGGCGATCGCAAGAATGACGGTGGCGGCGAGCAGCATGCGCAGCAGCGTCAGCCACCATGGGCTCTGCGCCGGAGTCTCCTCGCGCTTCAAAACGGAGGCGAGGATTTTCAGCGGCGGGAAGACCTCGGTCTTCGGCCGCGGCGGCGTCAGCCGCAGCAGCCACCAGATGACCGGCAAGGCGACGAGTGCGCCCAGAATGGCGGGAAAGGCGAAAGCGAAAGGAAGGGCGTTCACAGCTGCCCTCCATGCGTTGCCTTGGCCGGCATGCCGGAAAGGTACATGTGCACGGCGACCAGCGCCTCCGAGGCAAGATGATCGGTGCGGTGCGTCGCAAAGGTCCAGCCGAGATGGCGCAGCGACTGGCCGAGGCTGTCCCTGCGGGCGAGGTAGGCATTGCGATAGGCTTCGCGGATGTGTTCGGCGCGGCCGGAGATGAGCTTGGCGCCGCTCTCCGGATCGGTGAATTCGGTGCGGCCGCTATAGGGGAATATTTCCTCGGCAGGATCCGATATCTCGACCACGTGGCCGCGCAGGCCGCGGCGGGCAAGCGGGCCGAGGCGTTCCATGATCGCCGGTGCATCATCAAGGAAATCGCCGATGAGGACGAGGTCGCTCCAGCCGCGAATCATTGCCGTTTCAGGCAGACCGCCGGTCAGCGGCGTGTGCATGAGCGCGGCCGCAAGACGCTCGGCGGCATTGCGGGTGGAGGCGGGATCCATGATGCCGGGGCAGCCGATACGCTCGCCGGAGCGGGCGAGTATCTCGGCCAGCGCCAGCATGACGACCAGCGCGCGACTTTCCTTGGAGACGCTGCCATAGCTCGACTTGTACATCATCGAGGGCGACATGTCGCACCAGAGCCAGATCGTGTGGGCCGCTTCCCATTCGCGCTCGCGCACATAAGTATGATCGTCGCGGGCGGAGCGGCGCCAATCGATGCGCGACAGGCTTTCGCCCTCGGCATAGGGACGGAACTGCCAGAAATTTTCGCCGATGCCACGCTTGCGGCGGCCATGCCAGCCGGCGATCACCGTATTGGCGATGCGCTTGGCTTCCACCAGGCAGTCCGGCACCAGGGCGGCCCGCTGCCTGGCGCGGGAAAGGGCATCGCTGCCTGACGTCGGATTGACGATCTGTCCGATAGATGCCACGCGTCCGGCTTCCTTATCCCTTTGCCTGCTTGACCAGTCCGGCGATGACGTCGCGCACCGACATGCCTTCGGCGCGGGCGGCGAATGTCAGCGCCATACGGTGCTGGAGAATGGGTTCGGCCAGCGCAAAAATATCGTCGAGCGAGGGCGCCAGGCGGCCTTCATAGAGCGCCCGGGCACGGGCGCAAAGCATCATCGCCTGGCCGGCGCGAGGACCCGGACCCCAGGCGACGTTCTTGTCGGTCGATGCATTGCCCTGGCCGGGGCGGGCGGACCGCACCAGCGCCAGGATGGCGTCGACGACCGTGTCGCTCACCGGCATCTGACGCACCAGCGTCTGGATCTCGATCAGCCGCTGCGCGTCGATGACGGCTGCCGGCCGGGTTTCTCCCAGACCCGTCGTCTCGAGCAGGATCTGGCGTTCGGCGGCGAGCTCGGGATAGTTGACGTCGACCTGCAGCAGAAAACGGTCGAGCTGGGCTTCGGGCAGGGGATAGGTGCCTTCCTGCTCGAGCGGGTTCTGGGTGGCGAGCACATGGAAGGGCGCCGGCAGGTCATAACGCTGGCCGGCGATCGTGATGTGATATTCCTGCATGGCTTGCAGAAGCGCCGACTGGGTCCGCGGCGAGGCGCGGTTGATCTCGTCGGCCATCAGTAGCTGAGCAAAGACAGGACCCTTGACGAAGCGGAAAGACCGGCGTCCACTGTCGTCCTGATCCATCACCTCGGAGCCGAGAATATCCGAGGGCATCAGGTCGGGCGTGAACTGGATGCGGTTGGCGGCGAGGCCGAGGACTTCGCCGAGTGTCGTCACCAGTCTGGTCTTGGCAAGGCCGGGAACGCCGACGAGCAGGGCATGACCACCGGAGAGCACGGCGAGAATGGTGTTCTCGACGACGCTTTCCTGACCGAAGATCACCTTCGAGACCTCTCCGCGGATGGCGGCGATATCGGAGAGCGCCTTTTCGGCGGCGGCGACGATTGCCTTTTCATCGAGGCTGGCTTCGGTCTTCATCATACCCATAGGCATCTCCAACGGCTGAAATCATTCGGCAGCGAATCGGCGGACTTATACATGTGCCTCATACCCGATAGAGTTATGGAGATGTGACGGGCTGACAAGTTCGTTGCGAATGACTATCTCGTGACATCACTTCGTTAAGGACAAACCGGGACGGAAGAATGGCAGCCGAGGAAATCAGCGGACGGGCGGATGCGGCAGGACTTGCCGCCATGATTTCGCGCGCCTCTGACGAAAGCGGCGGAAAAAAACGCGGCTTACCGCCGGTCGAGCGGTGGAATCCGCCTTTCTGCGGCGATATCGATATGGAGATCAGAGCCGACGGCACTTGGTTCTACATGGGCACGCCGATCGGCCGGCCGGCGCTGGTGCGGCTGTTTTCGACGGTTTTGCGCAAGGACGAAGATGAGAAGACCTATCTTGTAACTCCTGTGGAAAAGGTCGGGATCAGGGTCGCCGACGCTCCCTTCATTGCCGTGGAGATGAGTGTGACGGAGCGGGAGGGTAAACAGGTGCTGACATTGCGAACCAATGTCGGCGATGTCGTGGAGGCGGGAGGACAGCATCGGCTGCGCTTTGCCATTGCGGACGGCAACGCCGAACTTAAACCCTATCTGCATGTGCGCGGGCGGCTGGAGGCGCTGGTGTCGCGTGCGGTGATGTATGAACTGGTCGCGCTTGGCGAGATTCTCGACGTGCAGGGACGGGCGATGTTTGCGATCCGCTCCTCTGGCGAGGTTTTTCCTGTCATGCCGGCCGACGAACTGGATGCTCTTTGCCGATGAATGATGCGATCACCCACCGTTATCCGCTGTTCTCCGCAGCCGAATTCCGCCGCCGCGCGCTCAACCAGAATGGCGGACCGGTCGACCATGCCTGGCGCGATCACGGTGATCATGTCCTCAATCCGGATATCGTCGCCGAGGTTGAGACCTTCAAGCTGCGCGACGCGGCCGTGCTCGTGCCCGTCGTCGATGCCGGTGACGAGGCGCACGTGATCTTTACCAAGCGAACGGCGACGCTGCGCAAACATTCCGGGCAGATCGCTTTTCCCGGCGGTTCGATCGATCCGGCCGATATCTCACCTGAGATGGCGGCAATCCGCGAGACGGAAGAGGAGATCGGTCTTTCCGGTTCCTTCGTCGAGACCGTCGGGCGGCTGCCGAATTATCTTGCCTCGACCGGCTTTCGCATCACACCGGTCCTCGGCGTCGTCTCGCCGGGCTTCGCACTGACGCTGAACCCGGCCGAGGTGGCCGACGTGTTCGAGGTGCCGCTTTCTTTCCTGATGGACCCTGCCAACCATGCCCGCGACAGGCGTGTCGTCGACGGCGTCGACCGGCATTTCTACCGGATGCCCTATGAAACCAGAATGATCTGGGGCATCACCGCCGGCATCGTCCGCACGCTTTACGAAAGACTTTATGCATGACCGGTGTTGCCGACCAAGCATGGTTCCGCGACCCGGGGCTCGGCCGCATCCTGGAACTCCTCAATGCCAATGGTGGGGCCGAGAGCGGAGAAGCGCGGGTGGTCGGCGGCGCGGTGCGCAACAGCCTGATGGACCTGCCGGTCAGCGATATCGACATCGCCACCACACTCAGGCCGGAGGCGGTGATGGAGCGGGCGGGCGCGGCCGGCATCAAGGCGGTGCCGACGGGCCTGCAGCACGGCACGGTGACGCTCGTCATCGACGGCAAGCCTTTCGAAGTAACGACGCTTCGCACTGACGTCGAGACCGACGGCCGCCATGCCAAGGTTGCCTTCAGCACCGATTGGAAGGCCGATGCCGAGCGGCGGGATCTGACCATCAATGCGCTTTATGCCGATGCCAAAGGCGAGGTGGTGGATCTGGTCGGCGGGCTTGCCGATATCGAGAGACGTAACATCCGCTTCATCGGTGACGCGGCAAAGCGTATTGCGGAAGATCATCTGCGCATCCTGCGCTTCTTCCGCTTCTTTGCCTATTACGGCTCCGGACGCCCGGATGCCGAGGGACTGAAGGCGTGTTCGGCGGCGCGTTCGAAGCTGAAGACGCTGTCGGCGGAGCGGGTCTGGTCGGAGCTGCGCAAGCTGCTCGGTGCTGCCGATCCCGGCCGGGCGCTGCTCTGGATGCGGCAGGTGGCAGTGCTGACGGAAATCCTGCCGGAATCGGAAAAATGGGGGATCGATGCGATCCCTTCGCTGGTCGCTACTGAAAAGGCGCTCGGCTGGACGCCGGATCCGCTGCTGCGGCTTGCGGCGATCGTGCCGCCCGATGCGGCGCGGCTGGAGGCACTGGCAGCCCGGCTCAAGCTTGCGAACGCGGAAGCGGCTTTCCTCAAGGCCTGGGCAATGGCAGCACCTGTCAATGACGACATGTCGTCGGCCGCCTTCGAACGGCTGCTCTACCGCAACGGTGCCGACGGCATCACGACGCGGCTGAAGCTGGCGCTCGGCGTTGCGCGGGGCAAGGCTGAAGGGGATTTCGACGAAATGGCGCGGTCGGCCCGGCTCACCAAGCTCCTGGATCAGGCCGCGAACTGGAAGAAGCCGCAATTTCCGCTGAACGGCGGCGACGTGATGTCTGCGGGAATTCCGTCCGGCCCGCGCGTCGGTGAGCTGCTTGCCGGCCTGGAAAACCAGTGGGTGGAAGAAAATTTCGTTTCCGACCGGGCGGCGCTGCTCGCCCGGCTGCAGGAACGAGTGCAATAATCAGGCTGCGTTGACCTCGTCTCGGATGCGAGACTTGATATTATCCACCATGTTCTCGCGGATCGTGGTTTCGCCGTGAGCATTTTTCAGGTGCTCGACGGCGCGGCGGACCACCTCGGCGTCGCTATCCGCCCGTGTATGCCAGGCGCAGCCCGGGACGAGAGTGCCGCATTCGAAAAGTCGCATGGTCTTCTCCTCTGTTTAAAACACAAAGACGATCGCGCTTCTCACGCGATTTATGAATGTGCGGGGGGAGGGAAGGTTCCGGCCGGCATCGATATGCCGGCCAGTAGAGGCCGTGTCAGTCGGGCATCGCCCAGGCTTTGTAGGTATCCGAAAGCTGGCCGGGCATGTTGCTATTGGCGGCCGCTGCTTCGTTCTGCAGCTGTTCCGGGGACTTTCCGCCGGCCAGTTGCAGCTTGACCTGCTCGATGAAGCAGGACAGCGGCAGATCCGAGCCGCTCTTGGCCCGCAGTTTCTCGGCGATGCGTGTCAGAAACTCGGATGTGTCGATTGTGCGGGATGTTTCCTGGACATCCGTGGACGCAGGCGAACCACTTTGTATCGTCATGACAATCCTCCTCCGATTGTTACGCACATACATATAAAGTTAGGACGCGCTTAATTTTCGTGAAGGTCAATCAACTCGAATTTATCGACGAGATATCACAGTCTCATGGCCAGCGGACGACGGGGGGCAAGGACGAGAGAATGGATTCAACGTTGCCGCCGGTCTTCAGGCCGAAGATCGTACCGCGATCATACAGCAGATTGAATTCGACGTAGCGGCCCCGGCGGATCAATTGTTCGTCGCGATCGGCCTCTGTCCACAGCTTATTGAAGTTGGACCGGACGATTTTCGGATAGACCATGGCGAACGCCCGGCCGACATCGCGGGTGAAGGCGAAATCGGCGTCCCAGCCGCCGGCATCCTCGCTCGAATGCAGCCAGTCATAGAAAATGCCGCCAATGCCGCGGGCCTCGTTGCGATGCTTCAGGAAAAAATATTCGTCGCACCAAGCTTTGTAGGCATCGTAATCGGCGACGGCATGATTGCGGCATGCGATCTCCATCGCCTTGTGGAAGAGCTGGCTGTCCTCGTCCTCCTGGGTGCGGCGGCGCGACAGAACCGGCGTCAGGTCGGCGCCACCGCCGAACCAGCGGCTGGTGGTGACCACCATACGGGTGTTCATATGCACGGCCGGAACGTTGGGGTTGACGGGATGGGCGATCAGCGAAATGCCCGAGGCCCAGAAACGCGGATCGTCCTTGGCGCCGGGTATCTGCGCCCGGAAGTCCGGGGAGAATTCGCCGTGAACGGTGGAGGTGTGGACGCCGACCTTCTCGAAGACCCGGCCTTCCATCATCGACATGCGGCCACCGCCGCCGCCGCCGTTTTCGCGCGACCAGTCCTTGGCGGTGAAGCGGCCGGGCTCCTGATCGGAGAGCGGGCCTTCCAGCTCGTCTTCGAGGGCTTCAAAGGAGGCGCAGATCGTATCGCGCAGTCCTTCGAACCAGTTGCGGGCGGCGGCCTTCTTCTCTTCGATATCCTCAGGCAAGCCCATCGGCAGTTCCGGTCTTTCCATGTCGCGCCTCCGGCGGTCGGCATCTGCATAGGAAGCGACTCGCTCATTCTCGATTACCCGCCCCGTTTAGCAGGTGGCCCCGCGTCTCGCCAAGCCAAGGCGGCACGCCCACGCGCTTCCAAGATTCGACTCGCAAATCCCGAATTTCGATACTACCTTTTCCGAAGAGGTAGGTTTGATGAAAAAAGTTCCAGGGCCTCCGTCCTTCGACGGCCTGAAGCGCAGGATAGCGAGACATCGGGCGGAAACGTCCTCCCGGCGGAAAGACCATTTCGTGCGTGAGACATATTGCCTCGGCCTTCTCGATGCACGCGCCAAGGCGCGCGAATGGTTCGACGAATATCCGAAAGCCGCCTACTGGACCGAGGTGGAAAGCTGGCGTCAGCTCGACGGCGACCAGATCGAATTCACCATGCGCCGCCTGCCTTCGGCCGATTGACCGTCACTCCGCCGCGGGTCGCACGCGGCTTTCGATCAAGAGGCCACTCTCATCCATGATCGGATGCGCCACCGAGACGATGTGGGCATTGATGCGCTTCAGGTCGCGCAGCATGTCGAGATGCAGCGAACTCGTCTGCAGGCTGTCGGCGCGGCCGTCGCGCAAGCGTTCGAGATGGCGCTCGGCCGACTGCTTCTCCATCCTGCGCACTTCGACCTTTACCTCCATCATCTGCCGCGCCAGATTGAAATCGCGAGTGACGAAGATCGTCTGGGCGACGCGCAGATTGTCGATCGTCAGATCGAACAGCTTGCGCAGTTCCTGATGGCCGTCGTCGGAAAATTTCAGGCCGAGCGAGATCTTCTTCGCCACCTCTTCCCGCAAGCCTTTCTCGATAATGTCGCCCATATGTTCGAGATTGATCGCGTAGTCGATTACGACGATTGAGCGGCGGGCGTTTTCGTCGCTGAGACCTTCGCGGCCAAGCTTCGAGAGATAGATCTTCACCGCCTGCTGCAGCCGGTCGACGCGCTCCTCGAGCGCGGGGATTTCGGCAAGTTTGCCGGCATCGTTCTGTTCGAAGGCTTCTGAGACCCTGACCAGCATGCGCTCGATGAGGTCGCCGACGCCGAGCACTTCGCGGGTCGCGCTGGTGAGCGCAATGACGGGTGTCGAAAGCTCCTGCGCATCGAGATATTTCGGGGCGTTGTCAGGCTCCGGCTGATCCGGCACCAGCCGAGCCATCAGGGTGGCCAGCGGCCGGGAAAAAGGCCAGGCGAGTGCTGCGAGCAGAAGGTTGAAGGCGAGATGCGCGTCGACCGGAAGCTTGGCCGGACCAAAGGGCAGCATCTGGATGAGTTCGGCGCCATAACCCGCCAGCGGTAGGGCGATGAAGCATCCGAACGCGCGCACTGCGAGATTACCGAGGGTGACGCGCCGCGCCGAAACCGGGCCGGACAATGTCGCGATAACGGGCGGGATCGCACCGCCGAGGTTGGCGCCGAGCACGAGCACGATCACGAGTTCAGCCGAGACGAGGCCCGCTGAGGCGAGCGACAGGATAAGCACCACCACTGCCAGGCTCGATGAGGAGAGGAAGGCAAGGGCCGCCGAGAAGAGCAGCGCTACGGGCAGCGCGCCGTCCAGCAGGCCGATAAAGGCGGCGAGAGCGGGGGAGGCGCGCATCGGTTCCGTCGCGAGGCCGAGCAGATGCAGCGACAGCAGCATCAGCCCGATGCCAATCAGCGCTGCGCCGCCGCCCTGGCGGGTGCTGGAGCGGCCGCGGTAAAGCACGATGCCGGCCAGGATCAGGAGGGGCGAGAGCCATTCGATGCCGGTGGCGACGATCCAGGCGGTGATCGCAGTGCCGACATTGGCGCCGAGCAGGACGATCTGCGCCATGCGCGGCCTGATCAGATCGCGCTCGACGAAGGACGCGGTCATCAGCGCCGTCGCCGTGGAGCTCTGCAGTGCAATAGTCGCGACGAGACCGGACAGGAAGGAACGGAAACCGCCACGCGTGCCGGTCGCCAACCCCGTTCTCAGCCGTGCGCCGAAGGCCCTGGACACACCGTCCTTCACCTGCGCAAGTCCGAACAGCAGCAATGCCACGGCACCGAACAGGTTGATCATGATAATTGTGGAATCCATTTTCTTGTTTTTATTCTTCCTTCCAAAGAGGCGAAGCTAACGAGATCTGGGCTGTTCCAACCGCTTGGAATCGTAGGAGCAATGCGATCTTTTTGATTGCCCGGCTAATAAATATACGCCGCTTTGGCGGATTGGCAACGTCGTTTTGCGACATATTCGGGAGCTGATAGTCGTGGCGTCGAACCGATACAGTTATGCCCAGACCGTCTGGCGCATCGCTTCGCCGACGATCATGGCAGCCGAGACGGCGACGTTGATGGAGCGCTGGCCGCCGACCATCGGGATCAGGATGCGGGCATCGGCTCTATCGTGCACATGATCCGGCACCCCGGCGCTTTCCCGCCCGAAAAGCAGGATGTCGTCCGAACGGAAGACCAGATCGGTGTAGCGATCGGCCGCCTTGGTCGAGGCGAGGATCAGGCGGCGGCCGGTCGTGGCGCGCCACGCCTCGAAGCGGTCCCAGTTGACATGGCGGGTCAGCGCGGCGGCGGCGATATAATCCATGCCGGATCGTTTCAGGTTGCGATCGGAAACGTCGAAGCCGGCGGGCTCGATCAGATCGACCGCAAAGCCGAGGCAGGCGGCAAGACGCAGGATCGTGCCGGTATTGCCTGCTATATCCGGCTGGTAGAGTGCCAATCTGAGGTCGGTCATCACACGCTGCTTATTTCGCCAGAACGGGCAAGACCTAAAGCAACTGCCATTTCGTCGCAACTGGGCGCGTTTTGGCCGAGAAACGTTCAATTTACGCCATTATAGGGCTGGAAATTTCGCCATTTTCGCGTTATCCATGCACATCTTCAATCGCCAGCAGGGAGGGCCGTCATGAATATTTTGCTCGATATGCGCTTTCCCGCCGTGATGCCGATTAGGGCGACATGGCGCCGCTAGAGCGCTTTTCTTCTTGAATCCCCCTTTTTGATCCATTGTGCGGCTGCTTCAGCCTCGCCCCTTGAACGTTCGGTTCCCATATGTGCTTGCGTGACGCCTGGATGGCGCGAAGCCGGGAGCCGAAACGCTGACGTTTCGGAGCAATTTCATGTTTGGCTGGTTCGAACAGCGACTCAATCCCTTTCCGAGCGAGGAGCCCGTCGCTCCGCCAAAGGGTCTTTTTGCCTTTTGCTGGCACTACAGCAAGCCGGCAGCGCCGTGGCTCTGCCTGATGGCCGTGCTGACGGCGCTGATCGCCGTCGGCGAAGTGGCGCTCTTCCAGTTCCTCGGCGATATCGTCGACTGGCTGACGAATGCCGACCGCGCCACCTTCCTGCAGACGGAAGGCCACAAGCTTTTCTGGATGGCGGCGCTGGTGCTGATCGGCCTGCCTCTGACGGCGGGCCTGGATTCCCTCATCATGCACCAGATGCTGCTCGGCAATTATCCGATGAGCGCCCGCTGGCAGATGCATCGCTTCCTGCTGCGCCACAGCATGACCTTCTTCGCCAACGAGTTTGCCGGGCGTGTGGCGACCAAGGTGATGCAGACCTCGCTCGCCGTGCGTGAGACGGTGATGAAGATCCTTGACGTCTTCGTCTATGTCGTGACGTACTTCCTGACGATGATCATCGTCATCGCGGCTGCCGATTGGCGGCTGATGATCCCGATCCTCGTCTGGCTCTCCGTCTATATCGGCATCGTCTCCTATTTCGTGCCCCGGCTTCGCAAGATCGCTGCGGCGCAGGCGGATGCCCGCTCGATGATGACGGGGCGCGTGGTCGACAGCTATACGAATATCGCCACCGTCAAGCTGTTTTCACATGCCGGCCGCGAGGAGGTCTATGCCAAGGAAGGCATGGACGAGTTCCTGCAGACCGTGCACAAGCAGATGCGCAAGGTGACGCTCTTCCATATCAGCGTCTACCTGAACAACTGCGTTGCGCTGTTCGTCGTCTCGGGCATGTCGATCTGGTTCTGGTTGAACGGGGCGATCTCGGTCGGCGCCATCGCCATCGCCATCGGTCTTGCCATGCGCGTCAACGGCATGTCGCAATGGATCATGTGGGAAGTCTCGGCGCTGTTCGAGAATATCGGCACAGTCTATGACGGCATGGAGATGATGAGCAAACAGCACGACATCGTTGACAAGCCGGACGCGCCTCCCATGACGGCAAAGAAGGGCGCGATCCACTACGACCGCATCCGCTTCCACTATGGCAAGAGCAAGGGTGTGATCGACAACCTGTCGCTCGATATCAAGGCAGGCGAGAAGGTGGGTCTCGTCGGGCGCTCCGGCGCCGGCAAGACGACGCTGATGAACCTGCTGCTGCGCTTCTACGACTTGGAGGGCGGCCGCATCACCATCGACGGGCAAGATATCGCCGGCGTCTCGCAGGAAAGCCTGCGCTCGCTGATCGGCGTGGTGACGCAGGATACTTCGCTGCTGCATCGCTCAATTCGCGACAACATCGCCTATGGCCGACCCGACGCCTCGGATGCCGAGATCATCGAGGCTGCCAAGCGTGCCAATGCCTGGGAGTTCGTCGAAGGGCTCGTCGACATGCAGGGCCGCCAAGGGCTTGATGCGCAGGTCGGCGAACGCGGCGTCAAGCTCTCCGGCGGTCAGCGGCAGCGCATCGCGATCGCCCGCGTCTTCCTGAAGGACGCGCCGATCCTGGTGCTCGACGAGGCAACCTCGGCGCTCGATTCCGAAGTCGAGGCGGCTATCCAGGAAAACCTCTTCGCCCTGATGGAGGGCAAGACGGTGATCGCGATTGCCCACCGGCTGTCGACACTGACGGAGATGGACCGGCTGATCGTGCTCGACAAGGGCCGGATCATCGAGGCCGGCTCACACAGCGAACTGATCGAGAGCGGCGGCATCTACGCCGACCTCTGGAACCGCCAGTCCGGCGGCTTCCTCTCCGATCACGCCGAGGAAGCGGAAGTGGCGGCGGAATGATAAAGGGCCCTCCCGGCGGAGGCGGGGAGGGCCGGTAATTCCTATCCTGGCTTTACAGTGTGGCTGCCAGCGGTGCTGCGGACTGCTGGCGGCCGCGCTATCTATTCACAGACTGTCGGCCCAGTCGATCACGCGGTCATGTTCGACGAGGATGATGGTGTTGGCGGCGGCGAGTGTGCGCAGCGTGGCGATGCGGCGGCGCTCCTCGTGGTCGAGCCAGGCGGTAACGGCCTCGGTAACAATTACGTCGCGCGGCAATGCCAGGTCGAGCGCGAGGGCGTCGAGCCTTTCCGCGAGCGGAAGCGGAATATGCGCATCGAGCATTTTCGTTTCCATGGGCCTTCTCTCCGGTGAAGCGCGATCGTATCGTCAGATTGTGACCGGTTCGGGGGTAATCAATGGCGATGCCGCCGATGTTATCGATCATTACCAAAATATAAGGTTGAGTCCGCTTTCATTTCCTTTGCCGCTCCTCCCAATCCGCCTATATCGCTTCCATGTTCCTGCGCCCCATCCTTCGCCTGTTCGAAACCTGGATCGATCCGTTCCGTCCGCGCGCCAACCTTCAGCCGCCGGGCTCGACGCTCGGATTCATCCGGTTCTATATCGGCCAGGCGAAGATGCCCTTCGTCGCCATGCTCGTTCTGGGCGGCACATCGGCGGCAATCGAGGCGGCACTTTTCTGGTTCGTCGGCCGGCTGGTCGATATCCTCGGCAGTATCACGCCCGGCGCCGGCTGGAGTGGTCTTCTGGCGGCCCATGGCGGCGAGCTGTTCGGCATGCTCGCTCTCATCGGGCTCGTGCGTTTCGTCGTCGCCTTCCTGATCGCGCTCGTGGATCAGCAAGTGATCACGCCGGGCTTCTATAATCTAGCACGTTGGCAATCCTATCTCCATGTCTCCAGGCAGTCTTTATCGTTCTTCCAGAGCGATTTCTCCGGGCGCATCGTTACCAAGGTCTGGTCGGCCGGGCAGGCGACCGGAGATCTCGTCACTTCGCTGATGGAAAGCGTCTGGTTCGTCGGCATTTATGCCGTGACGACGCTCGTGCTCGTCGCCCGGCTGGACTTTTCCCTTGCCGCCGTCGTGTTGTTCTGGCTTGGCGCCTTCAGCCTGCTTGCCCGCCATTTCGTTCCGAGGATCCGCCAGCATTCCCGCGAAACGGCGGAGGCCGGATCGATGCTGAACGGGCGGATGGTCGATTCCTACAGCAACATGCAGACGCTGAAGCTGTTTGCCCGCGACGAGGAAAGCGACCGCTATATGCGGCAGGGCTTCGATATCTATCAGGATACGGTGCTGCGCTTCACGCGCTTCATCACCGGGGTCAGGGCCTCGATGGCGCTGCTCTCCGGCCTGATGATCGTGACGATGGCGGGGCTGAGCGTCGATCTCTGGCTGCGCGGCATGGTGAGCTCCGGAGCCGTGGCCTTCTCGCTGGCGCTGGTGCTCAGGCTGAATTTTCTGCTCGGGCGGCTGATGACGCAGTTCAATGGCATCATGCGCAATCTCGGCACCATCCAGAACGCCGCCGAGCTGATCTCTCAACCGCTGGGGCTCGTCGATCGGCCGGATGCGAAGAGCCTGGTGATCCGGCAGCCCGGCATCCGTTTCGACAATGTTTCCTTCCGCTACGGCAAGGGTCACCTGCCGGTCGTCGAGAATTTCTCCCTGACAATCCATCCCGGCGAAAAGGTCGGGATCGTCGGTCGTTCGGGCGCGGGCAAGTCCACACTGATGAACCTGCTGCTGCGCCTCTACGACATTCAGGACGGGCGCATTCTCATCGACTGCCAGGATATTGCAGCCGTGACGCAGGAATCGCTCAGAATGCAGATCGGCGTCGTCAGCCAGGACACCTCGCTGCTGCATCGTTCGGTGCGCGACAATATCCTGTTCGGACGGCCAGATGCCGGTGAGGAGCGGTTGGTCGAAGCAGCCATACGCGCCGAAGCCATCGACTTCATCGAGCGTCTGCAGGATCAGCAGGGGCGCAGAGGCTTCGATGCGCATGTTGGCGAACGCGGTGTCAAACTGTCAGGCGGCCAGCGGCAGCGCATCGCCATTGCCCGCGTCATGCTGAAGGACGCGCCGATCCTCGTCCTCGACGAAGCGACGTCGGCGCTCGATTCGGAAGTGGAGGAAGCGATCCAGTCCAATCTCCACCGGATCATGGAGGGCAAGACCGTGCTTGCGATCGCCCATCGGCTATCGACGATTGCAGCACTCGACCGGTTGATCGTCGTCGATCTCGGCCGCATCATCGAGGAGGGTAGCCATGATCAACTGCTTCGCCGCGGCGGGCTCTATGCCGAGCTCTGGGCGCGCCAGTCCGGCGGGTTCCTCGCGGCGGACGGCGACGCGGTCTCAAGGGTCGACGGCGAATTCCGCCATGAGGCCAAAATGATTTGAACCGAAGCTGTTCTCGATGCGGCGGACCGATTTCAGCCGCAGAGGCGCCCGGCTGAAAACGTGATCAATCGGAATGCCGAAGGCGCCTGCTGCGATCGGCCATGTCGCCGGCTCCAGCGAGACCGTGCCCAGCCCTTGGCTGCGCATCAGATACTGCACGTCGGGCGCCAGAATCGACGTGTTGAAATCGCCGGCAAGGACGAGTGGCCCCGGCAGGGACGGAATAATTTCCGCGAGATCTTCGATTTCCAGGCCGTGGAATTCGTCGTAATAGGGTTTGGTCAGGTGCGCGGCGAGGAAATTGACCTTCTGACCGTCGAAATCGATCGTCGAGATCGTCAGCCGGTTGCGCCAGAGCAGTCCGAGATTGCGGATGCGGGGTTCGATGAGCGGGCGCTTCGACAGCACCAGCGTGTCGCATTCCTGCATGCCGACTCCGCAGCCGATATAATAGGGATAAGTCTTCAAGAGCCGAGGCAGTTCCGGCAGCAGCGGCTCGGCCTCCAGGATGCTGACGACGTCGGCGCCTGACGCGATCGCCATGTCGGCGATATCGGCGCCATTGGCGAAATTATCATTCTCGATATTGAAGGACATCAGCTTGAAGAGGGCCGGACGGTTTTGATCGACAGCCGGCTCGACGAACTCGCGCATCATCACGACGCCATGGACGGCAAGGACGACGGATACGCCGAGCGTCAGCAGCGCATACCAGTGCCGTTTGACGAGAAGGGCCGCAACGGAGGCGGCTGCCGCGGCAACGGCCAAGTGGACCTGGAAGCTGTAAAAGAAGGAGAGCAGATAAAAATCGGTGACATACCGCAGCGAGACGATAGCGAGGACGAGGGTGGTGAGAACGCTGAATACGCAAAAAATCGTGTCTCTCATCCGCTCCGGTCCGGCTCGCTGGCTTGGCTGCGACTGCGCCTATCACGGTGGCTTTTTTGTTGCAATGCAACATGAGGGCAAGCTCGTGTTTGCCTTAAAAAATTCATCGGAAATTCCCGCGACATTGTGCCCTCGTCCCCTTGCCAAGGCTGGACATAATTTGCGATCAAGCTTAGAACGCGCCGGATTGCCGGGGAATCTATGGCCGAATTGTGTCCAGATCGATTCGCCGGCAGAGGGGGCAGGGCGGAATTCCGCAATATTTGCGCAGAGGATGGTTAGGCCGTGAGCGAACACGTAACGACAAGCGAGGCTTCGACAGAGCCTACTCGCCGTGATTTCCTTTATCTCACCACTGGTATGGCGGGCGCTGTCGGCGCCGTCTCGGTTGCCTGGCCGTTCGTCGACCAGATGCGACCGGATGCGTCGACGCTGGCGCTGGCCTCCATCGAAGTCGATGTCGCGAGCCTCGAGCCCGGCATGTCATTGACGGTCAAGTGGCGCGGCAAGCCGATCTTCATTCGTAACCGTACGCCTGAAGAAGTGAAGGCTGCCGCCGATGTTCCGCTGGCGGATCTCAAGGATCCGGTCGCCCGCAATGCCAACCTGCCGCCCGAGGCCCAGGCAACGGGTGTTGACCGTTCAGGCGGCAAGGACAAAGAAAACTGGATCGTCATGATCGGCACCTGCACCCATCTCGGCTGCGTTCCGCTCGGCCAGGCCGGCGAATATAATGGTTGGTTCTGTCCCTGCCATGGCTCGGTCTACGATACGGCCGGCCGCATTCGTAAGGGTCCCGCGCCGCAGAATCTGGCGATTCCGACCTTTTCATTTATATCCGATACCAAGATCAAGATCGGTTGAGGGGAGACTGATTAATGAGTGGCCATTCCAGCTACGAGCCATCAACCGGCCTTGAGAAATGGGTCGATGCGCGCCTGCCTTTGCCGCGCATGGTCTATGACAGCTTCATTGCATATCCGGTTCCCAGAAACCTTAACTATGCCTATACCTTCGGTGCCATGCTCGCCGTCATGCTGATCGTACAGATCCTGACAGGCGTTACGCTCGCCATGCATTATGCCGCCGACACGTCGCTTGCTTTCAACTCTGTTGAAAAGATCATGCGTGACGTCAACCACGGCTGGCTGCTGCGCTATATGCATGCCAACGGCGCTTCCTTCTTCTTCGTCGCCGTTTACCTGCACATTGCCCGCGGCCTCTATTACGGTTCTTACAAAGCGCCGCGCGAAATCCTCTGGATTCTCGGCGTCGTCATCTACCTCCTGATGATGGCGACCGGCTTCATGGGCTATGTTCTGCCTTGGGGCCAGATGTCCTTCTGGGGCGCGACCGTCATCACCGGCTTCTTCTCGGTCTACTCACTGGTCGGCGAATGGATCCAGCAGTTCCTGCTTGGCGGCTTCGCCGTCGATCAGCCGACGCTGAACCGCTTCTTCTCGCTGCACTACCTGCTGCCCTTCATGATCGCCGGCGTCGTCGTCCTGCACATCTGGGCGCTGCACGTCACCGGCCAGACGAACCCGACCGGCATCGAGGTTAAGACGAAGACGGACACGGTGCGCTTCACGCCTTATGCGACGATGAAAGATGCGCTCGGCGTCTCCGTCTTCCTGCTGGTCTATGCCTATTTCGTCTTTTACCTGCCGAACTTTCTCGGCCATGCCGACAACTATATCCCGGCAGACCCGTTGAAGACGCCGGCCCACATCGTTCCGGAATGGTACTTCCTGCCGTTCTACGCGATGCTGCGCTCGATCACCTTCAACGTCGGCCCGATCGACTCCAAGCTCGGCGGCGTGCTCGTCATGTTCGGCGCGATCATCGTGCTGTTCTTCCTGCCCTGGCTCGACACCTCCAAGGTCCGCTCGGCCGTCTACCGTCCCTGGTACAAGCTGTTCTTCTGGCTGTTCGTGATCAATGCGATCATCCTCGGCTGGCTCGGCTCACAACCGGCGGAAGGCCTGTTCACGACGATTTCACAGATCTGCACGCTTCTTTACTTTGCTTTCTTCCTGGTCGCGATGCCAGTTCTCGGCCTGGTGGAAACACCGCGCCGCATCCCGAACTCGATCACCGAAGCGGTGCTCGAAAAGCGCAACAAGACAGTTGCTGCCAGTGCAGCGGCCAATGCGTAAGCGAGCGGCGGAAGGAAACAGAAATATGAAAACGCTTGTTGCAAGCATTCTTTCGCTCGCAGTCGCTGCCGTTCTCGGCAGCGCAGCCTTGGCCCAGGAAGCGACGCCCGCCAATGGAGCAGCACCTGCCCATCACGAGGAAGGTGCGACGCCGCACTATCCGCTGAAGGAGCCGAAGGAGGAGGAATGGACTTTTGCCGGTCCGTTCGGCCATTACGACAAGGCTCAGCTTCAGCGCGGCCTCAAGGTTTACACCGAAGTCTGTTCCGCCTGCCATTCGATGAACCTCGTGCCTTTCCGCATGCTCGACGAGCTCGGCTATAACGAGGCGCAGGTGAAGGCTTTCGCCGCGAACTACGAAGTCCAGGACGGGCCGAACGCGGCCGGCGAGATGTTTACCCGCAAGGCGGTCCCTTCCGACCACTTCCCGGCGCCTTTCGCCAATGCGGAGGCGGCTGCCGCTTCCAACAACGGCGCGGCTCCGCCTGACTTTTCGCTGATCGCCAAGGCCCGCGAAGTCGAGCGCGGCTTCCCGCAATTCGTCTTCGACATCTTCACGCAGTATCAGGAGAACGGCCCGGATTACATCCACGCGCTGCTGACCGGCTACGAAGAACCACCGGCCGGTTTCCAGGTGCCGCAGGGCGGACATTACAACCCGTATTTCCATGCTGCCGCCGTCCTCGCCATGCCGAAGCCGCTCTCGGACGGCCAGGTGACCTATGACGACGGCGCGCCGCAGACCGTCGACCAGTATTCCAAGGACGTCTCGTCCTTCCTGATGTGGGCTGCCGAGCCGCACCTCGAGGAGCGCAAGCGCACCGGTTTCATGGTCATGGTCTTCCTGGCGATCTTCACGGTGCTGATCTACCTGACGAAGCGCTCGGTCTATGCCAATAAGGAACATTGAGCGCTCCCGATCAACATTCAAAAGGCGGCCTCGGCCGCCTTTTTTGTTGGTTCCGCCCCTGGCAATTGATAGGGTGCGGCTAGTTTCATGCCCTCGCAGAATATGGACTTTCCATGGACAATACGACTTCCGAGCTTGCAGCCAGCATCCGCTCCATTCCTGACTATCCCAAGCCCGGCATTATTTTCCGCGATATCACCACGTTGCTCGGCAATCCCCGCGCTTTCCGCCGGGCGGTCGATGAACTCGTGCAGCCCTATGCCGGCACGAAGATCGACAAGATCGCCGGCATGGAGGCGCGCGGCTTCATCCTCGGCGGTGCGGTGGCGCACCAGCTTTCCTCCGGCTTCGTACCGATCCGCAAAAAGGGCAAGTTGCCGCATGATACCGTGCGCATCGCCTACAGCCTGGAATATGGCGTCGACGAGATGGAGATGCATCGCGATGCGGTGCAGCCTGGTGAGAAGGTGATCCTGGTCGATGACCTGATCGCCACCGGCGGTACTGCGGTGGGTGCTACCAAGCTGTTGCGGCAGATCGGCGCCGAGGTGGTCGGCGCCTGCTTCGTTATCGATCTGCCGGACCTTGGCGGCCGCAAGAAGCTGGAAGAGCTCGGCGTCGTCGTGCACACGCTGGTCGAATTCTCCGGCCACTGACCCGGCATTGCTCTTGCGGCGTCAGTCGAATTCCAAGACGCCGCTTTCGAAGCGCATGACGGCTTCGCCGTTCTGATTGACGCCCTCGCAGAGAATGGTGTTGAGGTGCCAGCCCGGCCGGGATGCGAGCGGCCGGCTGGAGAGGAGGGCGACGGAATAGGTCACGACGTCGCCCGGAAAGATCGGCCGCAGCCATTGCAGTTTCTGGAAGCCCGGCGAAGGGCCGAGATTCGGCGCCTTCAGGCCTCTTTGCGTAAGCGCGACGCTCTGGCTTTTCCAGAAGGCGAGGAAGGTTCGCATCCAGCCGGCGGTGGTGTGCCAGCCCGACGCGCAAAGGCCGCCGAACATGGTATCCTTGGCTGCTGCCTTGTCGACGTGGAAACGCTGCGGATCGTAGCGCTCGGCGAAACTGATGATGTTTTCCTCGGTGAAGGTGTAGCTGCCGATCTCGGCCTTTTCACCGATGGGGTAAAGTTCGGACATTCTCATGTTGCAATCTCCGGGCGCATGCGGATCATGACCGAATTTTCCGAGAGGCAGACGAGTTCGCCGCGCTGGTTTTCCACCTCGTGGCGGAACTTGACGATGCCCATGCCGGGGCGCGAGCGCATCGGCCGGGCTTCGAGCACGGTCGATTGACCCTGCAGCGTATCGCCTGACAGCACCGGCTTTCGCCATTCCATCAGGTCGATGCCCGGCGCACCCTCGCAAAGCGCATGTAGGATGTAGCTGTCGGCCATCATCCGCATCAGCATCGCGGACGTATGCCAGCCGGAGGCGGCGAGGCCGCCGAGAATGCTGGCGCGGCCAGCAGCCTCGTCGAGATGCATCGGCTGCGGGTCGAATTCCCGCGCGAATTCGACGATTTCCTCGGCGCTCACCGGTTTCGGGCCGAGCGGAAAGCGGCGACCGGGTTCGAAATCCTCGAAGGCTAGCTTTTCTGCCGACATTCGCTCCTCCGCCATATCAAGCGCACAATGCTTACAATAGCATCCGCGTGGGCTCAATGATTCCGGGGAGATAAACCGGCATGACTGATCTGAGGTCGATACTCGACGAGGCAGCGCGCCAGGGGCTGATTTCGCCGGAGGCGGGCGGGCGGCTTCTGCCGTTTCTGACCGAGCGTGGCGTGGCTGTCATTGAGCCACAGCCTGCACAGGCAGCCGAAGAGCAGGCTTGGTCTGATACGGAGACACCGCGCTTCGTGCGCGGGTTTCACGACGTGCTGATCACCATCGGCGTCGTCGTGGCGCTCGTCGGCCTCTGGGGCCTTGCGCCGCTTTATGCCGTGCCGCCCGCGATCCTGGTGCTTTCGGAAATCCTGGTGCGCCGCCAGCGGCTCGCTTTGCCGGCCGTCGCCCTGACGATCGCCCTATTCTGCTGGACATTCTTGCTGATGTCCCGCGTTTTCACGCCGTGGACCTCCGAAATCGGCGCGGGGCTGACGCAATTCGTTGCCGGCTTTCCGATCCTTCTCGGCGTCTACTATGCCCGCTATCGCGTGCCCTTGTCGCTGGCGCTTGCCATTATGTCGGCGCTTGCCTTGGCACTCACCCTGTTGTTGCGTCTCGTACAATGGATAAGCGGCAATCCGGAATTTTTCGTCGATCATGTTGCCCTGCTGGCGGCGATCTCTCTTCTTTGCTCGCTCGGCCTCTTCGCCACGGCGCTCTATTTCGATTTCGGCGACCGGCTGCGCCGGACTACGCGTTCGGATATTGCGTTCTGGCTGCATCTCGGCGCGGCGCCGGCGCTGCTCTATAGCACTGTTTCCCTCATGTCTTTCGGAGAAGGCGGCCGTATCTTCGACCTGGCGAACATGTCGGCCCGGACGCCGGTGGTCGTCGCGACGGTGGCGGTGCTGATGCTGATCGGCTTGGTCATCGACCGGCGGGCCTTTGTCACTTCGGGACTGCTGTCGCTCGGCGTTGCGATCTTCAGCGTCTTCCGGCAGGGAAGCGCCACGGTCAACACCTACATCTTCACGACGCTGATTGTCGTCGGCGCGATCGTCTTGATCATCGGCACCGGCTGGATGCCGCTTCGCCGGCTGGTGTTGCGCGCACTACCGCCGGCCATCGCAAACAGGCTGCCGCCGGGTTAAGGCGGCAGCGCTCTTTTATTTAAGTGTTGAAGCGGAAGTGGATGACGTCGCCGTCCTGGACGACGTATTCCTTGCCTTCGTCACGCGCCTTGCCGGCATCCTTGGCGCCGACTTCGCCGTTGTATTTGATGTAATCGTCATAGGCGATGGTGTTGGCGCGGATGA